>Ga0080006_1086726_pt1 | contig 134761 bp, 109 predicted proteins | sample RS3BMetagenome_FD_69209 | JGI IMG/M metagenome (GOLD analysis project Ga0080006, IMG submission 69209) | Ferric oxide microbial mat and aquatic microbial communities from Rainbow Spring, Yellowstone National Park, USA - RS3B (SPADES... ...
CCCGAATGCGGGGCTCTTGGGCCCCCGGGGACGCGGTCAATCCCAGGACCCGTCCGGGGGGGTCGAGGTCCTGGTAGAGACGGCCCAGGAAGACGTAGGGGTAATCCCCCACCGCCCGGTGCGCTTCATCAAAGATGAGGAGCGAAAACGGGGACAGGGTTAGGTGACCGGCCCGGACGTCGTTCCAGATGGCCTGAGGGGTGGCCACCACAATGACCGGGGGTTCGAAAAGCTCCTGACGGCGCTCCGGGGCAATGTCCCCCGTGAACACCAGGGGGGGCCGGTCCAACCGAAGCGTCTGTGAGACCGTTTGGGCGTGTTGTTCCACCAGGGGCCTCGTAGGGGCTAGGAACAGGACCGAGGAGCGCGGCTGGTCCCGGAGCCGATCGGCGACCACACGAAGCGCTATCGCCGTCTTCCCGAGACCGGTGGGCAGGATCGCGAGGACGTTCTCCCGGCGCGCGTGCTCGGCGATCGCCCGCTGGTACTCGCGATCCTCGAGGCGGCCGGGCTGGATCCTCGGATGGTCCACGAAGAGGGACGGGGGCACGGGGGTCCGAACCTGTTTTGACGCCATAAAGCTCCGCCCGCGGGACGCGGGCATGTTCCGAATGACCGAGCTCGTGGGACCCCTGGTGGGAGGGGCGACCCTTCCCGGACTGACGACCCCGTCCACGGTCCTGCTGATCGTCTACTTCCTGATCGTTTTGGGGGGGCAGGGGGTCCCGGTCGTCCTGGCCTACCTGATGCCCGAACTCGGGCCCGCGGAGGAGCCTCCTCCCTCTCCCGCCCCCCGGGTCAGCGTGATCATCCCGACACGGAACGAGGCCCTGGACCTCGGAGCCTGCCTGGACGATCTCCAGGCGCAGGATTACGGCGCGGGGGGAGGGTCCCTGGAGGTCCTCGTGATCGATGGGGGGTCGACCGATGGAACGGCGGACATCGCCCGGGCGCATCCTCTCCGGCCGACCGTGATCCCGGAGCCTCCCCTGCCGACCGGTTGGGTGGGAAAGAGCTTCGCCTGCTATCTGGGAGCGAAGGTGGCCTCCGGGGAACGCCTGCTCTTCCTGGACGCGGATGTTCGTCTCGCCCCCTCCACCCTCCGGGTGGCCCTCGCCACCCAGGACGCGACCAAGGCCGATCTGCTCAGCCTGGCCACCCGGATCGAGATGAAGAGCTTCTGGGAACGCGTGGTTCTCCCTTTGACGGTGCAGTTCATCCTCACCTACTTCGTGACGCCCCGCGTGAACCGGGACGGGTCCTCCCGGGCCATGGCCAACGGACAGTTCCTCCTCTTCCGCCGGCAGAGCTACGAGCGCATCGGAGGGCACCTCGCTGTGCGGGGGGACATCCTGGAGGACGTCCGGCTCGCCCAGGAGGTCAAAGCGCGGGGCGGGCGCGTGCGGGTCTACTGGGCCCCTGACCTCGTATGGACCCGGATGTACCGAAATCGAACCGAACTCCATGAAGGCCTCCTCAAGAACCTTCACGGCACCCGCTTCTCGGCCCCGAGGCAAGCGGCCTTTCTCCTCGGAATCCTAGCGTTCTTCCTCTCCCCCTTCGCTCTCCTGGGCTACGGGATATGGAATGCGAACCTTTCGGTGGTCCTCGTGGCGGGAGCTCTGGTGATCCTGACCCTGGCTAAACAGGTGGGCTTTCAGAGGGCTCTTCGGGCTTCCCCGTGGTACGCGCTTCTCTATCCCCTGGGATGCCTGTACTACGTGGTGTTGCTCCTGGAATCGATCGGCCGGGGTCTTCGCGGTCGGTCGGTCACCTGGAAGGGTAGATCCTACGACATGGAAGGAGGGGGCTTTCGACCTCCGAAGGCCCCCGGGCCCCCCGGGAACTCTTAGGTTGAAAGGTCCTTCTTTGGACGCAGGGCCCGATCTAACAGCGCGGCAAGCATTCCCCCCAACAGGGGGGCGACCCAGAACATCCAGTCCTGCCCGATGGCCCAGTTCCCGGTGGCCCAGAGACTGGAGAGGACGGCGGGGGCAAAGCTCCGGGCCGGATTGATCGACGCTCCGTCAACGGGGATGGCGACAAGGTTGGTCATCACGAGGACCAGACCGATCGCCACCGGGGCCAGGTTCTTGGCGACCCCCTCGCTCCGGGTGCTGAACAGGATGGTGAAAACCAGGAAGAAGGTGAAGGCCACCTCCAGGACGAAGACCGCCGCCGCCCCGAATCCGGCACAGGGGACCGTGGGCGTGGAGTAGCATTGGGAGGCGAGGGCGCTCGCCTGGGCGGCCGGGAAGAAGGACGGGTTCCCGTAGGCGATCGCGGCGATGATCCCCATGCCCAGGACCCCTCCGGCCACTTGGGCCAGGATGTAGGGGATCACGTCCCGGGCGGGGAACCGGCCGGCGAGCCAGGCGCCCACGGTGACGGCGGGGTTGTAGTGGCCCCCGGAGATGTCCCCGAGCGCGTAGATCAGCCCGATGAGGCCGAAGCCGACCGACAGGGAGATGAGCACGGTCCGGACGAACGGTTCGGCGCTGCCGAGGGTGAAGACGGCCGCGCCGCCGACAGAGAGAAGGAGGCCCATGGTGCCGATGAACTCGGCCAGGTACCGTTGGGGGGTGGTCCAACTCATGGCGCGGGACAGTTTCCCTCGGGTTATAAGACTCCCGAAGAGCCGAGCTCCTTGTGGAAGAACTGAAGGACCCGTTGCCAGGCGTCCTGGGCCGCCGAGGCGTTGTAGACCGAGGGGCGCGTGTCATTGAAGAAGGCGTGGCCCGCCTCAGGATAGACGTGGTACTGGAACCGGACCGCCGCTTGGCGGGCCGCTCTCTCTAGGTCCGGGACCGTATCGGTGATCCGAGGGTCTCGCCCTCCGTACAACCCGAGGATAGGGGCGCGGACACGGGGGAGGAGGTCCAAGGGGGGGTTGGCTCCGTAGAAGATCACGCAGGCGCGCAACCTCCCGTCCCTCGTCGCGAGACGTCCCGAGATCCCTCCGCCGAAGCAGAAGCCCAAGGAGGCGATGCGCTCCGGATCGACCCCGGGACGAACGCGAAGGAACTCGGCCGCCGATTGGGCCGCGGCGGCAAAATACTCCTGCCGGTCTCCCCCCATGACCGTCAGCAGGGCCCGGGCCGCCTGCCGAATCGCCGGGGGCTTCGAGGACAGGATCTGCTCCATCCGCGCCGGGTCCCTCTGGGCCTCCGGGGGGAGCTCCCGGGCGATGGCCAGGGCCGGGGCGATGTTCTCCGGTGTCATGAGCCCGCGGAGCTCCCGTCCCGAGAACAGGTCGGGGGCGAGGGCATAGTATCCTTCTCGAGCGAAACGGTCCGCCACGTCCTTGATGTGGGCGTCGAGACCCCAGATCTCGTGGAGGACGACCACTCCGGGACGCGGACGTGGGGACGCCGGAGGGGAGGCGAGGTAGGCCTCCAGGTCCTCTCCATCGTGGGACACAAGGACCCTGATACCGGAGGTCATGCGTGATCGGGACCTAGACTTTCATACTCGCAAAAGGATTCTGGGATCGGCAGGTGCGGCCAGGGTCGGCCCCCCGGGTGGACGTTAAGTGCGGTGGGTCCGTCCCGGGACGCGCACCATGTCCGCCGCCGAGAAGCCCCATCATCCTCTCTTCATCGGGGGGCAAGGGATCTTAAGCCATCGTGGGGAAAGGATCCCTCTGCGGAATCCGGCCACCGGAGAGATCCTCGCGACCGTGGAATCGGGAGACAAGGAAGATGCCCGCCAGGCCATCGAGGTGGCCCAGAAGGCTTTTCAGGAGAGCGATTGGCCCGGCGGGGACGGTTCTCAGCGGTCCCGGATCCTCTATCGGCTCTCCCAGCTTTTCTTCCAGCGTATCGACGAGTTCGCGCGCTGGGAGACGATGAACCAGGGGAAACCTCTCCGGGAGGCCCGCGGGGACATGCTCTTCGCCGCCCGGACCATCGAATACATGGCCGGTCTCGCCGACAAGATGGAAGGGGCCCAGATCCCGGTGAGCGGGGAGCGCCTGGACTACACCCTGCGCGAGCCGGTGGGGGTCACCGTTCACATCGCCCCCTGGAACTATCCCCTTCAGCTCGCGGTCCGGTCCCTGGCCCCCGCCCTCGCGGCGGGGAACTCCTGCATTCTCAAGCCGGCCAGCCTGACTCCTCTGACCGCCTTGGAATTTGCCAAAATGGCCAAGGAGGCGGGGGTCCCTGATGGAATTCTCAACGTGGTGGTGGGCGCAGGGCGGGACGTGGGAGAGGCCCTCGTGCGGGATCCCCGGGTCTCCGCGGTCTCCTTCACGGGCTCCCTGGAGGTGGGTCGGAGGATCATGGAGCTCGCGGCCTCCCATGTCGCCCCCGTGACCCTCGAGCTGGGGGGCAAAAGTCCCCACATCGTGTTCCCGGACGCTGATCTCGATCGGGCGGCGAAAGCCGTCGTCTTCGGCATCTTCCAGAACGCGGGCCAGATGTGCTGGGCGGGCTCGAGGCTCCTCGTTCACCGTTCCATCAAGGAGGCCTTCTTGGAGAAGGTCGTTCAGCTGGCCCGGGCCCGCCGTCTTGGGCCGGGGTGGGAGCCAGGAGTAGAGATGGGTCCCCTCGTCTCTCCAGAGCAGCTCCAGAGGGTCCGGGAGTACATTGAGGGGGCCCAACGGGAAGGGGCCCGATTGCTGACGGGAGGCGGTCGGCCAAACGGTCCGGAGCTTCAGAAGGGGAATTTCCTGGAACCGACGGTCTTTGACGGAGTGAGCCCCGACATGACGATCGCCCGGGAGGAGGTCTTCGGGCCCGTCCTCGCGTGTATGGAGTTTGAAAGCTTTGAGGAGGCGGTCCAGAAGGCCAACGACACCATCTACGGGCTTTACGCCGGGGTCTGGACCCGGGACCTTTCCACCGCGCACCGAGCGGCGCGGGCCCTGCAGGCCGGTATGGTGAGCATCAACGAATACCCCGTGACGTTTCCGCAGACCCCCTTCGGCGGGTACAAACAGAGCGGTCTGGGCTCGGAACAAGGCCGACGGGCTTGGGAATTCTACACCCGGACCAAGAACGTGAGCGTCCTATGGGGGGGCGGCTCGCGGTCTTCCCCCCGAACCGGTTGACCGCCCGTCGCCCCCGAGAGCGGGAACCCGCTCGGGAGGGATGCCCTGGGGCGACGGGTTTAGGCCTTAAGGGACCGCCCTTTCAGGTCCCCCGGATGGGAGCTTCCGACCTCCCCGATCGACGGTTCTGGATCCCGACCGAAGAGGAGATCCGGTCCGCCGGCACCACGGACGAATACTTCCGGAACACCCGGGAGATCCTTCGGGCCACCGGGCGGGATGTCCCGGTCGTGATGGAGGTGTACACGACCGGCCTCCCCCACAGGGAGAACTGGGGGATCCTGGCGGGGACCTACGAGGTGGCGAAGCTCCTGGAGGGGCGCGCGGTGGACCTCTGGGCCCTTCCCGAGGGGGAGGTGTTCGTCTCGGATTCCTCCCGGGCCCTCTACGAGCCGCTGCTGCGACTGCAGGGACGCTACGGGGATTTTGCCGAGTTCGAAACCGCGATCCTGGGATTTCTCGCCTCTTTCTCCTCGATCACCACCCAGGCCGCGCGTCTTCGGCGGGCGGCCGGGACGAAGCTCCTGCTCAGTTTTGGGACGCGCCGGGTCCACCCCGCCCTCGCCCCCGTCGTGGAACGGGGTTGTTATCTCGGGGGGTTCGACGGGGTTTCCAACGTTTTAGGAGCCCACCTTCTCGGAATCCTCCCGTCCGGGACCATGCCGCATTCCCTTATTCAGATCGTGGGAAGCTCGAGGGAGGCCTGGCAGCTCTTCGATGAGAGGATGCCGAAGGAGGCCCGTCGCATCGCCCTCGTGGACACCTTCGCCGACGAGAAGACCGAAGCGATCGAGGCGTGGGAAACGCTCGGGCGCAAACTCTGGGGGGTGCGCTTGGACACCCCCCGCTCGCGTCGGGGGGATTTTCGGCGCCTCATCGAGGAGGTGCGCTGGGAACTCGACCTGAGGGGGGGCCGGGCGGTCCGCATCTTCGTCTCGGGGCGCCTCGACGAAGAGGAGATCCTGCGTCTGCGGGACCTCGTGGACGGTTTCGGGATCGGGACCGCTGTGGCCTATCCCCCGATGATCGACTTCAGCGCCAAGATCGTCGAGGTCCAGGGGCCGGGAGGCCTCTGGACCCCCCGGTCCAAGAGAGGGGCCCTTGGAGGACGCAAAACCCCCTTCCGCCGCAGGACCACCGAGGGCTTCCAGGACCGGGTCCTTCCCGGGGACCCGAGGCCACCCCCCGGGTTCCAAGGATTGCTAAAGCCCCTGCTCCGGAACGGACGATGGGTTAGTCCTCCCGAGCCTCTCGGCCGTCTGCGCGAGAGGGTCCGGGACCGCCTGAGGGTCCTCTCCCGCGGGCTCCCCCACCTGGACGGCGCATGAGAGACCCCGACGACCGAGGAGGAACCGCCCTCGTGGTGGTCGACGCCCAGAACGATTTCCTTCCCGGAGGCTCCCTGGCGGTCCGCGGGGGAGACCGGATCCTCCCGGTCCTGGCCCGATTGACCCGATGGGCCCGGGATCGATCCTTGCCGGTGTTTCTCACCCGCGACTGGCACCCTCCTCACCACGTGTCCTTCCGGGAGCGGGGGGGACCGTGGCCTTCCCACGCGGTCCGGGGAACGGAGGGGGCGAGATTTCCCGGGTCCCTCCCCATTCCCCGGGGCAGCGTCATCATATCCAAGGCCACAGACCCGGACCGCGAGGCATACTCCGGGTTCGACGGGACCCCTTTGGAACGAGAGCTCCGGAAGCGGGGGATCACCCATCTGGTGGTGGCGGGTCTGGCCACGGATTACTGTGTCCTTCGCACGGTCCTCGATGCCCGCGAGCGGGGGTTCTCTGTGACAGTGGTCCGGGACGCCATCCGGGGAGTGAACCGACGGCCCGGGGATGTATTCCGGGCCCTCGCCCGGATGCGCCGAGGGGGCGCCCGGTTGAGCCGGAGCGCCACAGTTCTTCGCACTGCGCCCCCCTCCCCTTCGAAGAAGAGGCCCCGGTCCCGGGACCCCCGTTCCCAATCCGGGGGCTCGCGGGCCCCTTCCAAAGGACGCCGCCTTCGGAGGAGGGGGAATCCCGCTCCGCTCAAGATCCCCCGAGAGGGGGAACGATCTGTCCGGATTGGATCCATTCCGCCGCTGTGATCAGGGGAACTCCGACCCACGAGGGACGATTTTCGAGCTCGTAGCGGATCTCGTAGAGGATCTTCTGGACCAGGAACGGGGCGAGCAACGCCGCCAGGTCGGTCAGATCCGGAGGGAGGAGCCTCCGGGACCGGGGGACCCGCTCGTGATAGTGACGAAGAAAGAGGGCTTGCCATTGATAGGATCGCTCCCCGGCCGACAAGCTTTCGGGGGAGGAGGGGATCCCGGGCTGACGGAGGGCGTAGTCCAGGGAACGCAGGACCCCCGCCACGTCCCGGAGGACCAACATCTTCGCCCGCCGCTCGGATAGGGGGCGGGAAGGCTCGCCTTCGAAGTCCAGGATTGTCACCCCCTTGCGGCCCCGAAGGATCTGCCCCAGATGCAGGTCGCCGTGGATGCGGACCTTCCGAAGCCGCCCGCGGACCGCCCGATACAGCTCCCGGTCCAAGGACCGCCACCGAAGGGACCCCCTGAGAAAAACCCTCGCGGCCCGGGCCATCCCAGGGCGTCGAGGAACGTGGAGGGAGGCCCGTTGCACCATGTCCCGGGTCCACCGAAGTTCATGGGAGAAGGCGCGCTTCCACTCCTGAACATCCCGAGGGGCGTAGAGCTCGGGACGGAAGGCGGGATCCCGGTCCGATCGTCCCAACGCGCCGTGGAGTTCGGCCGTGGCTCGAGCGAGGTCGTAGAGGAGGTCCTCCGGCGGACGACGGGACCAGCGTCCTTTCCGCAGCCCCTTCACAACCCAATCCCAGGCCCCCTCCTGACCGTCCCGGAACTCTGTGGCGATCGCGAGGTCGATCCCGGGCCGGCGGGGCCGGTGGAACCGGATCGTTCCCCAGAGCGCGGGGGTCACCGAGGGACCCCCGAAAACGGCCAGGTGGCGCAACAGTTCCGCGTCCGGGTTCGGACCCTCCGGGGGACGTCGGTAGACCTTGAGAACCACCGAGCGGCCCACCCGGAGCAGGGTGTTGCTCTGATCCCCCCCCATGGCTCGTAACGGGGCGCGGGGGCTCAGGGCCCGAAACCGCGGGCTCCACGATTCGAACTTCCACGGGGGGGGCGCAACGCGCTGCCCCGCCCAGATCTCCAGGAGGTCCCTTACCAATCGGGGGTCCTCCAGGGCCTCCGTCATCCAGCACCCCCCCTTTGGGATCCTCGCCATCCAACTTCGGCGGCCCCGCGAGGGGGGCTTACGATCCCAGATCCGAAGGGGGAGGGAGTACAGGCTTCCCTCCGTGCCGTCGGCCCGGACCTCCCGCGCGAGAACCCACAGGGCGGCCCGAGGGACGGGCCAGGGGATCGATTCGACGATTCGCAGGGTCCGTCCGGATCGGTCCTTCCCCGCGTACCAGCGGCAAGAACGGATCGCCCGGAAGAGCTCCCGGCCCAACGGACCGGAGAGCCCGGGGAAGGGGTCCTTCGGGGCCGTTGACGAAAACGGGCCTCGGGGACTCATGCCGCCGGGGGTTGCAGGACGAACCAGAAGAAGTCGTGGGGGGGCAGGGTGAAGGTGTAGCGACCCCCGGCGATGGGAGGGAAGTCCACCTCGGACGTGAGCTCCTGAGGCCGGAACCCTTCAAACTCGGGGAGGTCGACGGTCACCGCGGTCGGTTTCCGGGAGAGGTTGAAGATGCACAGGACGCGCTCGTCGCGGTACGTCCGCAGGAACACGAGGGCGCGGGGATCACTCGCGTGGACGAAGCGGCAATCCCCTCGCCCGAAGGTCTCCCGGTGGCGCTGCCGGACCCGGATCATCCTCTGGACCCAGTTCAGCAGGGAGCTCGGGAGGCGCCGTTCACTCTCGACATTGCGGGACTCGTAATGGTAGTTCGGGTTGACGATGACCGGGTTGCAGAGCATCTCCGGATCGCAGGAGGAGAACCCCGCGTTCCGGTCCGGGGACCATTGCATGGGGGTGCGGACCCCGTTGCGGTCCCCGAGGAAGATGTTGTCCCCCATGCCCAATTCGTCGCCGTAGTAGAGCACGGGTGTGCCGGGCAGGGAGAGGAGCAGGCCGTGGAGAAGCTCCATGACGCGTCGGTCGTCGTCGACGAGGGGGGCCAAACGCCGGCGGATGCCCAGGTTCAGGCGCATCTTGGGATGCTTGGCGTATTCGTGGTACATGAGGTCCCTCTCCTCATCCGTCACCATCTCCAACGTGAGCTCGTCATGGTTCCGAAGGAAGATCCCCCAGGAACAGGCGGGAGGGATGGGCAGGGTTTTCTCGACAATCTCCTCGATCGGGAGCCGATGTTCGCGGGCCAGGGCGATAAAGATCCGGGGCATCAAGGGGAAATTGAACGCCATGTGGAACTCGTCCTGGCCGTCCCCGAAGTAGGGGACCACATCCTCGGGCCACTGGTTGGCCTCGGCCAGGAGAATGGACCCCGGGAACTCCCGGTCCACCATCCGGCGGAGCTCCTTGAGGTACTGGTGGGTCTCCGGTAGGCTCTCGCAGGAGGTTCCCTCCCGTTTGAAGAGGTAGGGGACCGCGTCGCATCGGAAGCCGTCGAGGCCGCGGCGCATCCAGAAGCGGATGACGTTCTTGATCTCCTCCTGGACCTCGGGGTTGTCGTAGTTGAGGTCCGGTTGGTGACTGTAGAAGCGGTGCCAGTAGTACTGGCCCGCCACGGGATCCCAGGTCCAGTTGGACTTCTCGGTGTCCAGGAAGATCACGCGGGTGCCCGCGAACATCTGGTCCGTGTCGCTCCACAGGAACCAGGACCGCCGGGGGGACTTTCGGTCCCGCCGCGCCTCCTGGAACCAGGGGTGTTGGTCGGACACATGGTTGAGCACGAGGTCGGCGATCACCCTCATTCCGAGCCGGTGGGCCCGGTCCAGGAACCGGTCGAAGTCCTCCAGGGTCCCGTAATCGGGGTGGATCGCGTAGTAGTCGGAGATGTCGTAGCCATCATCTCGCCGGGGGGATTGGTAGAACGGGAGGAGCCACAGGCAATCCACGCCCAGGAACTTTAGGTAGTCCAGCTTCTCGGTAAGCCCCGGGAAGTCCCCGATCCCGTCCCCGTTAGAGTCCCGGAAGGTCTTCACCGAAAGCTCGTAGAAGATCGCATCCTTGTACCAGAGACCGCTTGAGTCCGCCACTCCCCTTTCACCCCGATCCCCGGACGAGGACATGGGCCACCCGCACCGAGGGGTCTAGCTTCACATAGTTTCGGAATCCCTGCCAGGTGTAGGTCTCTCCGGAAAGGAGGTCCTGGACGGGGTAGGTTCCCCCCGAGGGAAGACCGTATTGCCCAAGGGGCATCTCCAGGAAGCCTTCTTGCATTCGGTCGGGAGTCAGGTTGACCACCACAAAGACGGGGTCCGGTTGGGCGGGATCCCCCCGCGCGTAGGCGACCAGACCGGGGTTGTCCACGGGCAGGAAGCGCAGGTTGCCCAGCGTCTGGAGGGCCCGATGCTCCCGGCGCAGGAGGTTCAACCGCCGCACGAGGTCCCGGATGTGAGGGGAAGAGCCGTAGTCCCGGTGCACCAGCTGGTACTTCTCGGAGTTCTGATACTCCTCGGTCCCAGCCCGGGCTCGGCCCTCGCACAGCTCAAAGCCGCTGTAGATCCCCCACAGCGGGGAGAGCGTGGTCGCCAGGACCGCCCGAACGGCGAAGGCCGCCGGTCCGCCGCCCTGGAGGAAGGGACTCAGGATGTCCGGGGTGTTCGTAAAGAGCATGGGACGGAAGACGTCGGTCAGCGGAGGGCGCGTGATCTCGGAGAAGTAGGTCTCGATCTCCTCCTTCGTGTTCCGCCAGGTGAAGTATGTGTAGGACTGTTGGAAGCCGATCTTGGCGAGGTGGTACATCACCGCGGGGCGGGTAAAGGCCTCGGCGAGGAAAACCGTCTCGGGGTACTCGGACCGAACCGACCTTAGGAGCCAGGCCCAGAAGGAGAAAGGCTTCGTGTGAGGGTTGTCCACCCGATAGAGACGGACCCCCTGTTCGCACCAGAACCGGACCACCTCGCGGCAGGCCGTCCAGACCTCCCGCCAGGCCGGCCCCGAGAAGTCCAGCGGATAGATGTCGGGGTAACGCTTCGGGGGGTTCTCCGCGTACCGGATCGAGCCATCGTGACGATGGACGAACCACTCCGGGTGCTCCCGGACCCAGGGATGGTCGGGAGAACATTGGAACGCTAGGTCCAGGGCCACATCCAGGCCCAGGTCGCGGGCCCTTCGCAGGAACACCCGGAAGTCCTCCAGGGTCCCGAGCTCCGGATGGACCGCCGTGTGGCCCCCCTCCTCGGCGCCCACGGCCCAGGGACTTCCCGGATCGCCCGGACCCGCCGGCCCTTCGTTGTTGGGACCCCGTCGGCCTGTCCGGCCGATGGGATGGATGGGGGGAAGGTACACCACGTCAAAACCGAGGTCCGCCGCGTACTCCAGGCGGCGCTCGGCCTCCCGGAAGGTTCCGTGGCGACCGGGTTCGGAGGATTCGGACCTCGGAAAGAACTCGTACCACGCGGAGAAGACGGCCCGGGGAGGGTCCACCTCCAGCCGGAACCACGGGCTTCTCCGGTCGTGGCGTCGGGAACGGGCTTCCGTGAGCGCCCTCGCGACGTCCGGACGGGACAGAAGGTCCCGCACCCCAGCGCGCGGGTCGGTTGAGAGACGCTGTCGGACCTCGCGCAGGACCGCGAGGTCCTTTCGGGGCCGGCGGGCCGGCCCGGCAAGGGCCTGCCGGAGGTCTTCGATCTCGGGCTCGGGGTTCTCCCCCGCGTCCATCCAACGAAGGATCGCGTCGGCTTGCGACCTCAAGGGATCTGGCCCGGCCCGGATCTGGAACCGGTAGGTTCCGATGTGTCGGACCTCCAAGGTGGCCTGCCAGCGGTCACCGGGGACCCCGGTCATTGGGAGCCGGAGCCGCAGTCCTTCCGGTCCCTCCACCTGGACATCTGCCGCGAGGCGATCGTGGGAGGCCCAGTAGATGGTCGCTTCGATCTCAACCCGATCGCCGCGGCCCCGTCGGGCCGGGTACAGGCCCCCATCCCCCGTCGGGCGTACCCCTTCGATGACGATGTCCTGGAACGGGGGCTCCCGAGGGCGAAGGGGAGCGGAGGATGAGGTCATGACGATCGGTCCCGGGGCCCCCGCATCCCGACCGCGACCCGGATCTGGTCGGAGACCTCGGACGCCCTGGGTCAGCCAATCGTCCTTCCCTTATACGGGGTTCGGCGGCACTGGCATCCCTCCCGTGGGAGCGGTCTGGGCTTCGCCGTCGGCAAAGGGAAGGACACCCCCACGGTAAGCGGTATCAAGTCCGGGGTTTTCCCCGCCCTGCCGTTCGGCCCCACAGGAGGGGTCCCATCATCCCGGTACGGGAACAGGCCCCCGCCCATCCCTGAGCGAGGCGCCGTTCAAGCGCCGAGGGAGGGCCGACCCCACCGACCGAATCCAGAGTTGGGGGGAAGGAGGTGTCGGAAGCCATGAAGAATCGGGGTCGAGGAGGCGAGGGGGAGGATCCCTCCAGGACGTCCGTCCCGGGACCTTTGGAGGACCTGAGGTCCGAACAATTCTATTACTTCCGCGAAGGCACGGACTCGCGAGCCTACACGAGGCTCGGATCCCATCCCTTTCGGGACGGAGGGGAGTGGCGCACGCGCTTTGCCGTGTGGGCACCCAACGCCGAGCGGGTCTCGGTCATCGGGGAGTTCAACAGCTGGGAGCCGGGGCGTCACCTGCTGAACCCCGTGGGTGACACCGGCGTCTGGAGCGGATGGGTGGAGGGCGCCCGACCCGGGCAGATGTACAAGTACCGGATCGAATCCCGTTACCACGGCTATCAGGTCAGCAAAGCGGATCCGTACGCCCGCCGGACCGAACGTCCTCCGGGAACCGCTTCCCTGATCGCCCAACCCACCCATTCCTGGCGCGACAGGACCTGGATGGAGGAACGACGACGGCGGGATTGGTTCCCTTCTCCCGTGACGATCTACGAGGTGCATCTCGGGTCCTGGCGCCGCAAGGACCCTTCCCCCGAGGGGTTCCTCACGTATCGAGAGCTCGCCGCCCCTCTTTGCGAGCACATCCAGGACCTGGGTTTCACCCATGTGGAATTCCTCCCCCTTATGGAGCATCCGTTCTACGGTTCCTGGGGGTACCTCACGACCGGCTACTTCGCCCCCACGGCCCGGTACGGGGCTCCGGAGGACCTCATGTTCCTCATCGACACCCTCCACCAGGCCGGCATCGGGGTGATCCTGGACTGGGTCCCGGCGCATTTCCCGAGGGACGAGTTCGCCCTCGGCTATTTCGACGGCACCCATCTGTACGAGCACGCGGACCCTCGCCAGGGGGTCCATCCCGAGTGGAACTCGTTCGTATTCAATTACGGTCGTCATGAGGTGTCGAGCTTCCTGCTCAGTAGCGCTGACTTTTGGTTACGGGAGTATCACGCGGACGCCCTTCGGGTCGATGGCGTGGCCTCGATGCTCTACCGGGACTATGGACGGGCTCCGGGAGAGTGGATTCCGAACCCGCAGGGAGGACGCGAGAACCTGGAGGCCATCGCGTTCCTGAGACGCCTCAACGAGATGGTCTACCGGGACCACCCGGGAGCCCAGACCATTGCGGAGGAGTCCACGGCCTGGCCTAAAGTCTCGCGGCCCACCACGACAGGGGGTCTCGGGTTCGGGTTCAAATGGGACATGGGCTGGATGCATGACACGCTCGAGTACCTGGCCCGGGACCCGATCCATCGGAAGTGGCACCACCGGCAGCTCACCTTCCGCTCCGTTTACTTCAGTTCGGAGAACTACGTTCTCCCCCTCTCCCACGACGAAGTCGTCTACGGCAAGGGCTCCCTTCTCTCAAAGATGCCCGGGGACCTCTGGCAGAAGTTCGCCAACCTGCGCCTCCTCTTTGGCTACCAGTTCGCCCAACCGGGTAAGAAGCTCCTGTTCATGGGGGGGGAGATCGCGATGCCGGACGAATGGAACCATGACCGGGGGCTGGACTGGTCCCTCGCGTCGGAGCCGGCCCGGGCGGGCCTGGGCCTCTGGCTTCGGGACCTGGCGCGCCTCTATCGGCGAGAGACCGCCCTCCACCAGAGGGACGTGGATCCGGTGGGGTTCCGATGGGTACAGGCCGACGACGCGGACCAGAGCGTCCTGGCCTTCCTTCGTCTGGGCTCCGGGCCCGAGCGACCGGTCCTCGCCGTGTTCAATTTCACTCCCGTCCCCCGCCATTCCTATCGTCTGGGGGTCCCCGCGGGAGGGTTCTGGAAGGAGTTGTTGAACGGCGACGCGCACGAGTACGGGGGTTCCGGGGTCGGGAATGGCGGAGGGGTCTGGGCCGGCGAAGGGCCCTGGCGGGAATTCCCTCATCACCTGGAGCTCACCTTGCCCCCCCTGGCGGCCGTGTTCCTCGCGCCCGAAGAGAGGAGGGGATCTCCCTGAACGACGTGCCGGGAGTCGTCTATGATCCCGACACCGGCGTCACGACGGTCCGAGTGTGGGCTCCGCGATGGCGAGAGGCTTGGCTCGTGGTGGAGGCTCCCGTTCCCGTTATCCATCGACTGGAATCTGAGGGGGACGGGCACCATACCCTTGTACGGAACGATCTCCCACCGGGGACCCTGTACTGGTTTCGGGACCCCGACGGGCATCTGCGACCGGATCCGGCTTCGCGATCCCAACCCCAAGGGGTCCATGGTCCCTCGCGGGTGGTGGAACTCCCTCCTCCATCCCTTCCGGAGGGGTGGGGCCCCTCGATCCCCTGGGAGGACTGGGTCATCCAGGAGATCCATGTGGGGACCTTCACCCCCGAGGGGACCCTGGACGCGGCCGTGGGCCCCCTGTCGGGCCTGCGCTCGATCGGGATCAACGCCGTGGAACTGATGCCGGTCCACCAGTTCGCGGGAGCCCGCAACTGGGGTTACGATGCCGTCGGCCTCTGGGCTGTCCAGAACACCTATGGAGGGCCGGAAGGTCTGCGCCGCTTCGTCGAGGGCGCCCACGCCTCCGGGATGGCCGTGATCCTGGACGTGATCTACAACCATGTGGGCCCCGAGGGAAACTACCTCGCGGAGCTGGGTCCCTATTTCTCGGACCGGTACCGGGTCCCGTGGGGGCAGACCTGGAACCTCGACGGACCGGACAGTGACGCCGTCCGGGAGTATCTCGTGGAGAACGCGGGGTACTGGGCGAGCGCGTTCGGCGTAGACGCCCTGAGGCTCGATGCGGTCCACGCCCTCTTCGACATGAGCCCGGTCCACATTGTGGCGGAGATTGGGCAACGCTTGCGGAGGGATCCCGCCACGCGCCGATGCCGCGTCATCGCCGAGAGCGATCTAAACGATCCGCGGGTCGTCCGGCCGCCGGCCCGGGGAGGGTGGGGGTGTGATGCCCAATGGGCGGACGACTTCCACCACGCCCTTCATGCGGTCCTGACGGGAGAGAAGGGGGGCTACTACCAGGACTTCGGAAAGCTCGCGTCCCTGGCGCGCGCCCATCGGACCCCCTTCGTCTATGCGGGCCAATATTCAGCCTACCGTCGTCGCCGGCACGGGGCGAGCGCCCGGGGGCTCCCGCCTCACCGGTTCGTGGTCTGTGGGCAGAACCACGATCAGGTCGGAAATCGCCCCGCGGGGGATCGATGGGCCGGCCACCTGGACCCGGAGCTCGTTAAGGTGGGCCTGGGCCTGGTTCTCCTGTCCCCTTACATCCCGTTAGTGTTCATGGGGGAGGAGTACGGGGAGGAAAACCCCTTTTTGTTCTTCACGGATTTCTCGGACCCGGCCGTGGTGGCGGCGACGAGGAAGGGTCGAGAAGAAGAGCTTCGGGCGTGGGGAAGCCCCGGGCCCTTTCCCGATCCCCAGGACCCCAGGACGTTTGAAAAGAGCCGACTCGACCGGTCCCGCGCTCAGGGGCCGAGCGGTCTCCAAAGACAGGCGTACGTCCGGGAGCTCCTGGACCTCCGGCGGCGGGGAGGACCCACGTTCCGAAGGTACCCGCAGAGCGTTCGCGCTTCCGAGAGGTCCCGGATCCTCACGATACGCCGGCCGTACTCCTCCGGGTGGATCTGGGAGATCGCCGCCCTCACCTTCGGGCCGAAGGAGCTCCGTCTCCCCGGACTGAGGGAATCCTTCGACTGCCTTCTCGACTCCCGGGAGTCCCGCTGGGGCGGACCCTCCCCCTCTGAACCCCCGTCCTTGGGAGCCTCCCCGGACACCCTTCGCGTCGTGGGGCCGGGTCTGTGGCTGATCCAACCTTCTCGGGAGGGAGTTCGGTGAGCTCAGACGCGAGGTTCGTGTGCGTCCATGGCCACTTCTACCAGCCCCCGCGGGAGAACCCGTGGCTGGACGAGGTGGAGGTCCAGGACTCCGCCCGCCCCTGGCATGACTGGAACGAGCAAGTCCACGCGGAGTGCTACGAGCCCAACACGGCCTCCCGTATCGTGGAACCCGACGGACGGATCCGGGAGATCGTAAACAACTACAGCCGGATCAGTTTCAATTTCGGGCCGACGCTCCTGCGATGGCTCCGGGACAAAGCCCCAGACACCTACGCGGCCATCCGCCGGGCCGACCTCCAGAGCCGAGAGCGCTACCAGGGGCACGGGAGTGCCCTCGCCCAGGCCTACAACCACATGATCCTGCCCCTGGCGAACGACCGGGACCGGGAGACCCAGGTCGCGTGGGCGCGGGAGGACTTCCGCGACCACTTCCAAAGGGACCCGGAAGGGTTCTGGCTCCCAGAGACGGCCGTCGACATCCCCACCCTGGAAGTCCTCGCCCGGTATGGTTTTCGCTTCACCATCCTGGCCCCCCACCAGGCGGCGCAGGTCCGTCCCGTGGCGGGGGGGGAGTGGCAGGATGTCCGCGGGGGCCGCGTCGATCCGACATGCGCCTACCGGGTCGTTCTGCCCTCCGGGACCCCGTTCTCCGTCTTCTTCTACGACGGGCCCATCTCGCACGCCGTCGCCTTCGAGAGGCTGCTCGACAACGGGGAGCGGTTCGCCCGCCGGCTCCTGCAAGGGTTTTCCGGGCCCGGATCGGAGAAGAGGACCTGGGACCCTCTCGTTCACATCGCGATCGATGGGGAGACCTTCGGGCACCATCATCGCCACGGGGATATGGCCCTCGCCTACGCTCTCCACTGGCTAGAGAGCTCCCACGAGGCGAGCCTCACGAACTACGGGGCGTACCTGGAGCGGCATCCCCCGGACTGGGAGGTGGAAATCGTCCCCGGCACGTCCTGGAGCTGCGCCCACGGTCTGGGACGGTGGAAGGAGGACTGCGGATGCCGAACGGGGGCCCGGCCCGAGTGGCATCAAAAGTGGCGGGGCCCTCTCCGGGAAGCCCTGGACTGGTTGCGGGACGCCCTGGCCCCCCGGTTCGAGGCCGCCTTCCGGGAGCTGGGGATCGATCCCTGGGAGGCCCGGCAGAAATACATCCGGATCCTGAACGATCCCTCGGAAGGCTCCCGAGCGCGTTTCCTGGCGGAGATCATCCCGCGGTCCCTCTCCTCGGAAGAGACCGTGCGGGCCTGGAAACTTCTCGAGATGCAACGGCACGCCCTCCTGATGTACACGAGCTGCGGGTGGTTCTTCGACGATATTTCGGGCGTCGAAGCGGTCCAGGTCCTCGAGTATGCGGCCCGGGCCTTGCAGCTCGCCCAGGAACTCTTCGGGGTCTCCCTGCAGGAGGAGTTCCTGAGTCGGTTGGAACGGGCTCCGGGAAACCTGGAGGAGTACCGGAACGGCCGCCTCGTGTTCGAGAAGCTGGTGACCCCCATGCAGGTGGATCTCCTGAAGGTCGTGGCCCACTACGCGGCGAACTCCCTCTTCGAATCGATCCCCACGTCCGCGCCGGTGTACGCGTACGATCTGGAGGAGCTGACCTCCCGTCGCTGGAAAGCGGCGGACACGGAGCTTCGCATGGGGGTCGCTCGGGTCCGCTCCCGCTGGACTCAGGAGACGGCCGACCTGAGTTTCGGGGTCCTCTACCTGGGGGGACTCCATCTCGAAGGGGGGGTGCGAACTCACCGGGGGCCGGAGGCCTTCGACGATCTCGCCCGTCGGGCGGGTCGGGCCTTCGAGCAGGGAAGCCTGGCCGAGGTGTTCCGAATCCTGGCGACCGAGTTCGACGGTCTGCAGTACTCCCTCTCCACGCTCTTCCGCGAGGAGCAGAGACGGGTCGTCGGGCTCATCCTTCGGCGAAGCCTGGAGGAGGCCGAAGGGGACGCCCGGCGGATCTATCGCACCCAGGCTCCTCTGGTCCGGTTCCTGGCCGAACGCCGGGCCCCTTTGCCTCCCCTGTTCCGGGCCACGGCCGAGTTCATCCTGCAGTCTGACCTTCGTCGCGCGATGGAGCTCGAGACCCCGGATCTCCCCCGGGTCGGGGAGATCCTCGAGGAGATTCGCCAATGGGACGTCCCCGTCACCGCGGAGGCTGTCGGGTTCGCCCCCCGTCGGGCGGTGGAAAGATCGATGGAGCGCCTGCGAAAGGCCCCCGAGGACCTGGGAACGATGGAATTCGTGCTCCGCCTGGTCCAGCAGGTCCGGCAGCTCCCGTACACGAGCGATCTGTGGCGGGCGCAGAACTACTACTTCGAGCTGGCCCGCGATTCGGGCCCTCGGATGAAGGAGAAAGCGGCCTCGGGGGATGAGGCCGCCCGACGCTGGAGCGAGCTCTTCGCGGGTCTCGGTCAGGCCTTGGGAGTGAAGGTCGATTGACCTCGACGGACGGCGACCTGCCGAGGGCGACCTATCGCTGGCAGCTCACCCCCCCCGGGGGGTTCCGGGAACTGGGCCGGTATCTAAGATACCTCCGAAGCCTGGGCGTCTCGCACGTCTACCTCTCCCCCATCTGGGAAGCGCGCCGCGGGAGCCGTCACGGGTATGACGTGACGGACCCGAATCGGGTCCGGAAGGAGTTGGGGGGTCTTGAGGGGTGGACGAAGCTGCAACGGGACCTGAGACGCCGGGGCTTGAGCGTCCTGTTGGACATCGTTCCCAACCACATGTCCGCGACGGGGGAATCCGAGGCGTGGCGGGATACCCTCAGGTGGGGACGGGACTCCCCCCGCGCCCGGTGGTTCGACATCGACTGGGAGGTCGACCGAGGCCGGATCCGACTCCCGGTCGGGGCCGGACGGACCCCCGCGGACCGAAGGCACCGCGGGGGATCCCTGGATTGGATGGATGGCCAACCGGCCCTGAACCTCAGGCCCGGAGTGTCCCTTCCCTTGAACCCGGCGACGCTCGCCCCTCTCTGGCGCCACCTCGTCTCCGTCGCTCGGGAGGGGAAAGGGAGCCGCCATCCCGGCTCGGCGCCGGACTTCGAACGACTGGCCCGGCTCTCGGAACAGATGCAACGCCATGGCATCTCCCCGCGTCGGCGGAATCGGTACCTGGCCCTTCTCCCTCCTTTCCCGGCCCGTCGGACTCCCCCCGGGGCGTCGGCCGCCCAGATCTGGGCCCAGACTCCCCCGGGCCGTCGCTGGTTGAGGGCGATCCTTCCCCGGCAGCATTGGCGGATCGTGCCGGCGTCCCAGGGCCACCGGCTCGTCAATTACCGTCGGTTCTTCCAGGTCCATGAACTGGTGGCCCTTCATCAAGAGGATCCCCGGGTCTTCCGGGAGACGCACCGAGGACTCACGAGGTACGCTCGGGACCCCCCGGTGTCGGGATTCCGGGTCGACCACGTGGACGGACTCGCCGATCCGGGTCAATATCTCCACCGCCTCGCGCGGCTCGCCCGATCCTCCGGGGGGGACAGGAGGGGATACGACCGGTGGATCGTGGTGGAAAAGATCCTCGCGGTGGACGAGACGCTCCCCTCCCGTTGGCCGGTGGGGGGAACCACCGGCTACGAGTTTCTTCGAGACCTGAGCCACCTGTTCGTGGATCCCCCGGGGCTGCGAATGCTGGACCGGTTCACCCGGCAATTTGCCCCGGCTCGCTGGGCGATATCCCCTTTGGTCCGGGGCTGCAAGCGAGAGGCCATTCGTGAGTTCCTGGTCACCGATGTCGAGCGTTGGGTTCGCCTGGCGTGCCGGGGGAGGGTCGTCTCGAAACGGACCCGGGGCCTGCTCGCCGAGACGGTGCGCGAACTCTGCGCCCGATTCCCGGTCTACCGGACGTACATCGGTGAGGAGGGAGAGAGGCCTGAGGACCGGGAGATCCTCGAGCGCGTCCTGAGGTCGCTGGAGGATCAAAAACGCTGGAAGGTCGGAGCCCGGTTCCTGCGCGCCCTTCTCTTAAGCCCCCCGGGCGGATCCCGCCGCTCCGGCCCGCCGAAGGAACGGATCACACGGCTCCAGCAGCTCACGGTCCCGGTGATGGCCAAGGGGTACGAGGATCGGGCCCTCTACCGGCATGTCCGATCTCTGGCCCTCAACGAGGTGGGGGGGCACCTCGAACCCTTCCGGGACGCCCTTGACCGCTTCCACAGCGCTCAGTCGAAGAGGACCCGGAGACGTGGGTGGGGCCTTCTGACCACATCCACCCATGATACCAAGAGAAGCGAGGACGTCCGGGCCCGTCTCTTGGCGATCACCCATATGGCAAAGGCCTGGACGCAGGGGGTCCAAGAACTGTCCCGGGCGTGCGCCCGGGCCCGTTCCCGGGAAGGAGAAATCCAGGTCCCGGATCGGGGGGAGGAACTCTGGGTCTACCAGACCCTGGCGGGGGCCTGGCCGCTGCAGGCGCGGGAGCTTCCCTTGTTCCGGACGAGGATCCGGGATTATCTGGTCAAATCCCTGCGGGAAGCGGGGGTCCACAGCGATTGGACGACCCCGGACGAGGATTACGAAGAGGCCGTCGCTCGGTTCGCGAACGCCGTGATCGAGGAGCTCACGTCCCGGGAGGGGATTCGCCGTCACTTCCCTCTTCTTGAGGAGGTCGCCTCCCGGGGGGCGGCGGTGAGCCTCGTCCAGGTCGCTCTCAAGATGGCCTCGGTGGGGGTCCCCGATATCTACCAAGGTCAGGAGATCTGGGACTTCAGCCTGGTGGACCCGGACAATCGACGCCCGGTGGACATGGCCCTTCGGAAGAGGACCCTGGACCGTCTTCGGCGTTCGGGTCCCCCCGAGCCAAGGCGTACCGCCCATTGGCTCCGCCAGTGGTGGACCGGGGAGATCAAAATGGCCCTCACATACCGGGCCCTCGGAGAAAGGGCTCGGGACCCGGAGCTCTATCTTCGAGGAACGTATCGCCCTCTCTTTCCGGTGGACAACAGCCAAGCCGCTTCCATTCTGGCCTTTCTGAGGACGACCGGACGTTCCCAGGCCCTGCTCGTGGCCGCGCTGCGAACCGGTCCCTCCCGACAGGGGGGGGATGCCTGGCCGGTCCCCCGCTGGATCGCCGAAGGCAAGTTATACCTTCCGGGATCCCCTCCGGCGGTCTGGCGGGACATCCTCACCGGGGCGGTCCGGGAGACCACGAGGGAGGGAGGCTCGACACGATTTGAGGTGTCGTCCCTGTTAGAGACCCTCCCGGTCGCCTGGCTCGTCCCCGAGAGGTGAGCGCCGGAGGTCCCCCCCTCCAGGCGGTCCCCCGAGGAACCGGGCCATTTAGGCCCGAGGGGAAGGACGCGAGGGGAGAGGAAGGCGGGGCTCCTCCTTGACCGTGTTCAGGACGACCTGCGTGTTCGTGCGCTCCACATTGGGATCCTGCAGAGCGTGCTTCAGGAATTGGTCCAGGTCCCGTCGGCCGCGGAAACGGCCGATCAGGAGAGCATCGAACTCCCCGGTGACATCGTAGAGCGCGTAGGCCCGGGGATCGCGGGAAAGACGTTCCTCCACCTCCTTGAGCTTCCCCTTCGAGATCCGGATACCGACCGTGGCGCGCAGATCGTAGCCTAACTTCTCGTCATCCAGGATCGGGATGTAACCCCGGATCACCCCGGTCCTCTCGAGCTCAAAGATCCGCCGGCTCACAGTGGAGGGAGCGATCCGGAGGGTCCGGGCCAGGTCCCGATCGCTACGGCGGGCGTTGATGCTGAGCTCCCGGAGAAGGGCGATGTCGGTCTCGTCCAGTCCGAACATATGTCCCACCTATTTTCTTATCTGCAATTCAAACTTTCGATGATGCCTATATCCACAGAACGTTTGTATTGTTCCGAGAACGTGGGGGCCAAATAGTCGGCCCGACGTGGGATCCTCATGGCAACCATGGCGACGACGCGCTGGGCCGGTAGCTCGGGGGAGAGCCTTCGGCTGACGGGGAGCCGGGAAGGGGCTCTCGAAGCGCCTCCGGTGTACGTCAACGGGGCGTTCGTCCCGGCGGCGCGGGCGGGAATCTCGGTGTTCGACCACGGTTTGCTCTATGGGGATGGGGTGTTCGAAGGGATCCGTTTCTTCGAAGGTCGCATCTTCGAACTGGAGGCCCACGTAGAGCGGTTCTTTCGATCGGCGGAGGCGATCGGTCTGGAGGTCCCGCTCCCTCCCGCCGGGGTGCGCGACGCAATCCTGGAGACCGCCGCCCGCAGCGGGTTGAGGGAGGGCTATCTGCGTCCCCTCCTCACGCGGGGGTCCGGGGACCTGGGGCTCGATCCTCGAAAGGCGCGCCACCCGAACTTTCTCATTCTGTGCGCGCCCCTCGACGCGTTCGGGGAGGCGGCCGAACGAGGCGTTCGCCTCGTGGTCAGCCGCTGGCGCCGGACCCCGCGTGCGTCCCTGGACCCCAACATTAAGTCGTTGAACTATCTCAACAACATCCTGGCCAAGGTCGAGGCTTCGGGTCGGGGCGCGGACGACGCCCTTCTCCTGGACCTTGCCGGGAATGTCGCGGAGGCCTCGGGCGAGAACGTCTTCGCGGTCCGGGGACGGGAAGTTCGGACCCCGCCAACGGACGTTTGCCTGAGGGGAATCACGCGGGACCGCGTCCTGCGCTACCTCTCGGGACGCTATCGGACCCTCGAAGCCGAGCTTCCCTGGCCGGAGATCCTGGACAGTGACGAGATCTTTCTCACGGGCACCGGCGCTGGTATCCTTCCCGTGGTGGAGATCGAAGGCCACCGGATCGGTTCCGGCCGCCCCGGGCCGCTGACCCGGGAGGTGCAGGCATGGTACCGGGAGCTCACGCACCGCTCGGGGACACCCATCCCCTACCGGATCCCCTCGGGGGGTCCGGAAGGTTCCGGGGGCGGGGGTCCCAACGGGGAGATCCGTCGGAAGCGGAACCACAGGATTAGGTCGTAGGCGGTCTTCAGGGCCCCCGCTAGAAGGAAGGGTCCCCCCATGGCGACAGTCCCGGCGGAGAGGAGGACCCCGCTCAAGGGGGGTCCTAAGATGCTCGGGCTCCGGGCGGCCGTGGTGAACCCGGCCGCCGCGCTGCGCCCTTCTAGCGGGACCAGCCCCTGGACGTAGGATTGGCGGGTGGGCACGTCCATTTGGGAGAGGCCGAACCGGGCGAGAAGGAGCCCGGCCGCCACCGAAAACGACGGACTCAGCGCAAAGGCGATGAGCAGGATGTTAGACGGCAGGTGGGTATAGACCATCGTGCGCAGCAGTCCCAGCCGTCTCGCGAGAGGGGCCGCCACGAGGAGGGAGAGGCCCGCCGCCACGCTCGTGCCGGCCAAGAGGTCGCCGATCGTCCCGGCGAGTGCGCTCGTCACCCCTGAGGCCGGCGCAAAACGGAGGCTCAACCAGTAGGCGATGAGGCCGTTGCCCGCCAACCCCCCGGCGAAGGCGTCCAGTCCAAAGAGAAGGGCGAGCTCTCTCAAGGGACGGCGGAGGCGCTCATCCACGAGGGGAGGGGATCCCCTCGAAGGCTTCGGGGGCGCGGGCTGGGGGAGGACCACCCCGCGGTAGAGGGGGATCAGAGCGAGCGCGGCCGAACCGGCCGCCAGAGGAATCCAGCCCCGGGGCACCTCCGGCAATCCCGGGATGGACAATCCGAGGACGGAGAGGGGCAGGGATGCGCTCACCGCGCCCAGGGCCGCGGTGGCGTAGCCGGCAAGGTTGTAGATCGAAAAGTGCCAGGTCCGCTGGGAGGGGCTTATCAGGTCCGCCATCGAGGCCTGTTCCAGGGGCGCGAGGACACCGATATCGCTGCCGGAGAGCCCGACCCCCATGGCGAAGAGCGCCAGGGCCGCGAGTGGCACCGACGTGCTATCGACGAAGAGGACCAGGGCGCCGAGGGAGAGCAGACCCGAACCGAAGGTCCACACGGTCTTCCGCCCGAAGCGTCTTTCGCCCCACGGCGCGGCGGCGGCGCCGAGGGCGCCCCCCGCCACCGATAGACCGATCAGGGCGCCGACCCAAAGGGGGGAAAGTCCTCCCCGGGCCCACTCCAGGACGAGAGCTACGGAAAGCCCTCCGACCGCGAAGCCGCGGATCCCGCGGGTCATGTCCAGACGCCACACGGACGTCCCACCGGAACCCCTGTCCATTTTCGGACCACTCAGGATTCCGTCCTGAAAAAGGGCGAGCCCTTCTGGACAAAGCTAATCGAGAGTCGATTGTGCGGATTTGCGTTCATGTTCGTGCCGGCGGAGTATGAAGAGATCGAGGTCCCCTGGCCCGTCGGGCTAGCCAGCCCCGATCGTCCGGGGATGTCGATAACTCTGGATCCGTGGGGTCTCGCGGTCTATCTTCCCGACATGTCCGCCGGGCGATGGCTGGTGGCGCCCTTGGACGGGTCGGCTCCCCGAGAAGGGCCAGTCCGAGGACATCCCGAAGAAGGATGGTTCGATCCCCACCGGGATACCCTGTGGTCACGGAGCGGGAGACCCGCAATGCTGGAGGAGCTGGATCCGGTTTCCCTGTCCGTCGTTCAGGCCGTGGACCTCCCCGGGGAGCCTCGCGAGGCGTTCTCCGACCCGGTCACAGGATGGCTGGACGTGCTGGTGGAAAACCCTCCTACGCTCCTCTTCTACGATCCCTGGGCGGGCGTGGTCCGGAGGGAGACTCGCCTCTCCGCCCGACCGGTGGGAATGGTCGCCGCCCGGTCCTCGCCCCGCCTGTGGGTCTTCCTGGAGGATCGAACGGTGGGTACCTATGACGCGACGTCGGGGGATCTGGCGAAGGGCCTGCCGGATCTGCCGGTCCCACCGAGAAAAGTGTGGGCCCCCTCACGCGCGCCGGGACCCTGGATCCTGGAGACGAGGGAGGGGGACCTGTGGCGGTGGGATCCCCAGGACCCGCGGTCGGTCCGGCTCGGCCGGGTACCCACGGGGATCCGGGGGGCCCTCTCCTGGAGCCGGTCCGAGGTGATGGCCCTCGTGACCGAGACCACCCTGGAGTGGTGGCGAGTCCGAGAGGACCCCACCTACGCGGGATCGACCCCCCTGCCCGAACGGGATTGTGGGGTCGCGGCCCATCCGTTGCGAAGGGAGATTCTTCTCGCCTGTCCCCGTCCCTGGCGGATCCTCCGGTGGATCTATCCGGAGGAATCTCAAGCGGTCTGACACGGAGGAGCGGAGAACGGATGGGAACGCAAGCCCTCCTCGAGTCCGCCGGGGTCCTCGTGGTCCTTTACGCCGCCGTGGTCGCCCGTCAGGTGTCCTTCCGGGGTCCTCCGCTTTGGACCCTCTTCCTGGGAGCCGGGGCCCTTCTCCTTCTCCTAGGGGTCCTGTCCGGGTCCCAGGCGCTGGGAGCGATCAGCCTTCCCGTCCTGGCGTTCCTCTTCGGGATGTTCTGTTTCGGGGTGGCTCTCGATGACGCCGGGGTCTTGACCCACCTGGCCCGCTACCTCTCCGGGCGGGGACGGTCGCGGGAGGACCTCCTCTTCTACCTGTTCGTGGGGTTGGGGCTTCTGTCCGCCTTCCTGGTCAACGATGCCCTGGCCGTCCTCGGCACTCCCCTTCTCATCGGTCTGGCCCGGAGATGGCGGATCTCGGCCTCCCCGCTCTTGCTTACCCTCGCCTTCGCCGTGACCGTGGGAAGTGCCTCGACGCCGATGGGCAACCCCCAGAACCTCCTCATTGCCCTGGACAGCGGGATGCCCCACCCCTTGTTCGTCTTCCTGAGATACCTTTGGGTCCCGACGCTTGTGAACCTCTTTTTGGGGGGTTGGCTGGTCCGTCGCTGGTTGGGCCCTCGCCTCCGGCCGGCGAATGGGAGTCCGGCGGGGGTGCCCCAGAGGATCCCCTTCTGGCCCCGGGGAGGCTGGGGGTCCCGTCTCTTCGCCCACCCGGCCCTTGTCCTCTTCCCCGCCACAATGGCCCTCGCGGTGGTCACGAGCGTGGGGAGCGCTTTGGGGGTCCTTCCCTCGACCCCCCTCGACGAGATCATCTTCGGGGGCGGAGTTCTGACCCTCTTGGCGGAAGGGCGACGCGGGGAGCATCTCCGGAGGATCGACTGGGGGACACTCCTGCTCTTCGTGGGTCTGTTCGTGGTGATGGGGGCCATGGTCCAGGGAGGAGTGGTGGGCCTCCTCGCGAGTCACATCCCGGACACCGCGGCCCAAGGAGGGCAGGCCACGGCCATCGCCCTGACTGTGCAATCCCTCTTCGATCTCGGGGCCGTCCAGATCTTCTCGAACGTGCCTTGGGTGGCCCTCTCCCTGCCCATCCTGCAGGCCGAGGGCTACGGAGCCGCCTCTGCCACAGCCTGGATGACCCTCGCCGCGGCCAGCACGTTGGGGGGAAACCTGACTTTCCTGGGGGCGGCCAGCAACCTCATCATCCTCAACCAGGCGGAACGCGAAGGGGTGCGATTGAGCCTGCGGGAGTTCGTGAAGTACGGGGCCCCCCTGACCTTCCTCACAGTCGCCATCGCGCTCGGGGCGATCCTCGTGGGGATCTGAGGGGAAACTCTTCTCTCCCGGGGGGACGGGGAAAGGGACTCCCCTCAGACACCCGTTCGAACCCTCTCGCAAGGAGCGAGGATGGTCCTCCGGTTCAGGACGAGAAGATCGGGGCGAGGGGTCGGTGGGTGACCGGTCCTCATCCCTCCACGACCTGGGGGGGTTTCTGATCCGGAGCTCACCCAGGGGGAGAGGATCCCTTGAGAATTCGCTCTTGCTCCTGCACCTTCCGGGTCAGGAGCTCCAGCTGACGCAGAACCTCTTCGAGGGTTTCGCGGTCCAACCGGTGCCTCTCCTTCTCTTCCTGGAGCTCCCGTTTCAGCTCCTCGGCCTCCCGCCGCAGGCGCTCCGTCTCTCCCGGCGGGCCTCCGGGGGTCCCCTCTCTCGGGGAGGGTGCCGCGGGCACGTGGAAAGGTCGGTCCTCCTCCTCTTCCTCCGAGGAGGGGACGGCTGCGTCGGGCCTGGGGGGGGTCCGAGCCCTTGGGGCGGGGCGATCGAGGAGCATGTCGGCCAGGTTGAGACCCCGAGGTAGGATTTCCATGTCAGAACCCCCGTCAATCCGGCTCCGGCGACGCGCCAGCCCCCGGGATTCCATCTCCTCGAGGGTCCGCGAGAGGACTCCGGGGGCCAGGTGGAGCCCGATCCCGTCGAGGAACCCTTCCACATCCTCCAGCGAGACGGTGGGGTACTCGCCCTGCGTCGATCCGTTGAGGTACCCGTAGAGGAGGAGCCGGGCCGGGAGGTTGAGCGTCCCGATCTCGGCGGGAGAGGGGGGAGGGGGAGAAGAGGGGGGAACGGGCTCCGCGGGCGAAGCCTTTCCGGTGGAGGGAGGGGAGGCGGGAACGCGGGCCATTCCGTACTGCCGGGCCAGCGTCTCGGCCCGGGCGCGACCGCGGTCGGTGATCTGGAGGTTGAAATCGGACGGAGTGAACCACTGGCGCTGGATCAATCCGGCCTGTTCGAGCATGTTGCAGGCTCGTTCGAGGGTAGGGTAGTCGATCCCCGTGAGGTCCTCCTTGAGCTGCTGGACCAACCGCTTCAGGGGCACCGGTCGGTCGTTGCCCAGGGTGGCCTGGTCCACCCACAGGAGTATCCTCTCCTCGGACGAGGGTTGACTTGCTCGCGGCACGGTCCGCTCTCCTACAGGTCTAGGTCATCCCAAGGCTTCAAGGCACCGACGCGGGGAGGTCTAGCGGGGGTCCGGGTCCGACGGACCGGCCGACCCGGAGGAGGGAGCCGGCAGCTCCCCCTCGTACCTCGTCAGGAACTCCGGGGGGATCAGGTCGGCCAAAAAGACGGTCTTCCCGGCCCGGCGGATCACGAGCCCCGCCTGGCGGGCTCTTTGCGCATCGACCTCCAAGAGGACCGGCTCCGGAGTCCTCACACGTCCCGCATTCCAGGCGTCCACGGCGGTCCGGGAGAGATGCACCTTCTTGCGATCGGTGGGACGGAGTCCCACCTCCAGGACGAGAGGGGCTTCCTCCGGGGTGACGGGGTAATACAGGTGGTCCGGGATGCCATCGACCGGCAGGTCCAGCTCCACGTCCACAGTATGCCCGTACGTCGCTCGGATCCGGTCGTCCCGGAGCTCGTAGCGGCCCTTGGGATCGGTCGTGGCCAAGGCCACGATGTGGTGGGGTTTGAGCCATCCGTAGTTCCGGTGTTGTTGCCGGATGGCCTGGACGAGGACGGGGATCGGGACCCACCCATTCGGGTCCACCTGGAGGCCGTAGCGATCGGGGAAGTGGCGAAGGATCCCCGCCAGGATCCGGGCGATGTGGTCCAGTTCCCGGTCATCCATGAAGAAACGCGCTTCATCGCCGCAGACGGGGCAGTTCGCGCCCCGAAAGTACCCGTGCTTGAGACACTCCTTCAGCATCTTTGCGTTCCTTTCGGACCGCCCGAACCTCAGGCCCCGCTTCAGGCCCGGACCTTTTCGGCCTTCCGGTCGAAGTCGGTCAGAGCGTCGCCGTAGAGGTCCGCGAGGTTCTTGAGCACACGCTTCAGCGTCGCCTGCGGCTTTTCCCCCTTAGTCCGCAGGTAGAGCGTCGGGCGGTCCAGGAACGGGTGACCCAGGTAGTACCGGGCCTCCACCACCTTGTCTTCCGCCTGTAACGCTTCGACCAGGGGGATGAGAATGGTCTCCTCTCCCTTGGGAAGGGCGATTCGCAGGGTGTCGGATTCCCGTTCCAGGACCTCGATCTCCATGGGGAGTTCCCGGGGCGCGAGCGGGCGCTCCTACTAAAGGGTAACCGACGCGTGGCGCGAGGGGTCCGCGCCCTTAATATGCCTGCCGGGGTGGAACCGCGTATGCGCCGTCCCCGGGTGCTCCTTGTCGGGGGAGGGGGCCGGGAGCATGCCATTGGCGAGGCCCTCCGCCGGAGCGAAGCGACGATCTATTGCGCCGCCCCCTGGGTGAACCCGGGCTTACGCCGACTCGCCTCAGATTACCTCGTGACCCCGGTGGAACGGGCGGCGGAGATCGCCCGGTGGGCCAAATCCCGGGGCGTCGACCTCGCCGTGATTGGCCCCGAGGCCGCCATCGAGGCTGGGGTCACCGATGCTCTTCGGGAGTCGGGGATCCTCGTGGCCGGACCCACGCGTCGGGCCGGTGAGATCGAGACGTCCAAGGGGTTCGCCCGGGAGCTGATGGAACGGCACCAGATCCCGGGTCGGCCCGAGGTTCGGATTGTCCACGCGCCCTCGGAGGTGGAGGGGGCGATCCGCGAGCTCGCCGTCCCGTTCGTCGTCAAGCCCTCCGGCCTCGCGGGAGGCAAGGGCGTCTGGGTCCAGGGCCTTGACTTTCAGACGCCCGAGGAGGGGGCCGCCTATGCCCGCTCCCTGCTGGAGAAGGGTCAGCCCGCGGTCGTCCTGGAGGAGAGGCTCGAGGGGGAGGAGTTCAGCCTCATGGCCTTCACCGACGGGAACGGGGTCTACACGATGCCCGCCGTCCGGGATTACAAGAGGGCGCTGGAAGGCCATCGGGGTCGGAACACGGGTGGCATGGGGTCCTACAGTTCGCGGGACCACCTGCTCCCGTTCCTGCCGGCCTCGGACGCGCAGAGGGCCAAGGCGATCCTGGAGGCCACGGTCCGGGCCCTCCGCGAGGAGGGCCGGGAGTTCCGCGGGATCCTCTACGGGGGATTCCTGCTGACCCGCGATGGCCCCAAGGTCCTGGAATTCAACGCCCGCTTCGGGGACCCCGAGGCGCTCAACGTGCTCACCCTCTTCGATGGGACGGACTTTGCGGACCTTCTCTATCAGCTGGCGGGGGATCGCATCACACCGGCGCACGTCTCCTTCCGGCGTCGCGCGACGGTGGTCAAGTACGTGGTCCCCCCGGGTTACGGGGAGAACCCCCGAGGGGGAGGGATCCTCACCGTAGACGAGGAGCGGATCCGGGACCTGGCGGTGACCGTTTACTTTGGGAACGTCACCGCCGCCGAGGGGCCCGGCCGCTGGGTGATGGGAACGTCCCGATCCCTGGGGCTCACGGGGGAGGCGAGCGCCATCCACGAGGCCGAGGCGAGGGTGGAGCAGGCCCTGGCCTTCGTCCGGGGGGACTACCGCGTTCGCCACGACGTGGCGAGCGCGGCCGATATCCAGGCGAGTGTCGATCACATGCGGAACCTCCGGCGACTGCCCCCCTTCGACCCCCTGAAGAACCCGACCCGCAGCGGACCCGCCCCCCCTCCGATCTTCGTCTAACTTCCCCGAGACCCCGAGGGGAGTCGGTCCCCGCCAAGAATCAAATATCGAGGTCGGGTCGCGGGGATGCATGTTCTGTCCCAAGTGTAAGCGCCTCATGCGACCGGACCGGTCCCAGGGGCGCTGGGTCTGCCGGTCGTGCGGGCACACCGTGAAGATGACCGGCCAGGGGGTGGTCGCCGCCGAGACGCCCAAGGCCCGATCCCTGTCCATCCTCGAAGGGAAGACACCCACGCTTCCCACCACGAAGGAAGAATGCCCCAAGTGCGGGAACGCCGAGGCCTACTGGGTTCTGAGGCAGACCCGGGGGGCGGACGAGCCCGAGACCCGGATCTTCGAATGCACCCAATGTGGGCACAAGTGGCGCGAGTACCAGTGAGAGGGGAATGCCATGGAAAGCGGGGCGACAGGCTGGTCCCCCATCTCGCGGGTCAATCACCCCGAGCGGGTCGGGGAGCGGGTGCGGGTCCGTGGGTGGATCCACCGGACCCGGAGCTCGGGAGGTATCGCCTTCCTTCTTGTGAAGGACGCCACGGGGGCGATCCAGGTCACGGCCCGCCGGAACGTCCTGGGGGACGAGGCCTTTCTCCAGGCGGAGAAGGCTCTCGTGGAAAGTTCCCTGGAGGTGGAGGGGGAGGTCGCCCGCGACCCGAGAGCTCCGGGGGGTCAGGAGATCCGGGCCGACCGGGTTCGGATCGTCCAGTCCTCGGAGGTCTTTCCCATCTTCGCCGGACAGACGGAGGAATTCCTCTTGGATCACCGCCACCTCGCGATCCGGAGCACCGAGATGGGGGCCACCTGGAAGGTGAAGGCCGAGGTGCTCCGGGCCGCCCGGGAGTACCTCGACGGTCACGGTTATTTCGAGATGACCCCGCCGATCCTCACGGGGAACGCCGCCGAAGGAGGCGCCGAAGCGTTCTCCCTCGACTACTTCGGACGGCCGGCCTACCTGGGGCAGACGGCCCAATTGTACCTAGAGGCGCTCATCTTCCCCCTGGAGCGGGTCTATTCCCTGACCCCCTCCTTCCGGGCCGAAAAGTCCCGGACCAATCGGCATCTCACCGAGTATACGCACCTGGAAGCGGAGCTCGCCTGGGCGGGCCTGGAGGAGAACCTGCGCCTGCAGGAGGAGCTCGTGGTCCATATCCTCCACCGGGTCGCTCGGGAGCGGTCGGAGGAGCTGCGTCTCCTCGGGAGGAACCCCGCGGAGCTGGAGCGGATCCGGACCCCTTTTGAGCGGATGAGATACGAGGAGGCCCTTCGGGAGCTCTCCGCTCGCGGTTTCTCCCTGACGTTCGGCCAGGACCTCGGGACGGCCGAGGAGCGAGCCCTGACGCAGACCCGGCAGGCGCCCCTGTTCGTCACTCACTATCCCCGCGAGATCAAGGCGTTCTACATGCTCGAGTCGCCCGACGACCCGCGGACCGTGGAGTGCGCCGACCTCCTCGCGCCCGAGGGTTACGGCGAGCTGATCGGAGGGAGCGCCCGGGAAACGAACCTTGAAAGCCTGCGTCGCCGCCTCCTCGACTCCGGGGCCGATCCGGAGAGCTATCGGTGGTACCTGGACCTGCGACGGTACGGAAGCGTTCCGCACGCGGGCTTCGGCCTCGGGGTGGAGCGCCTCGTGAGGTGGATCGCGCGACGGGAGCACATCCGGGACACCACGCCGTTCCCGCGCACTCCGTCCCGGGTCACGCCGTAAGGGGAACCCCGGGATGGGGACGAAAGGGTCCGCGGGGCCGGCCCTCCCAAGGAAGAGGAAGAGAGCCCCCGCGTTCCCCGATGGCAGAAACGCTTATTCTCCGGAGGGCCTGACCGAGACCGCGCGACGCAGGGGGCCCCGCGGAGCAAGGATGGCGCAACGGTTTTCCTTCCCGCGGCCTATACGGGGAGCCGACTGAATTGGATCAGGGTCACGCGTCCCCCGCGCAGGGGAAGGAAGCGGCTCCCGCGGCAGAACGAGCTTCTCCCAAGGCGAGCTCTAGCCCCAACGGGATGGCGGCGCCGGCTCTCAGCGGCGCCGTCATCGTCACCCAAGCCACCCACAACGACATCCCGGACATCTGCGCGCTCTACAAGCGGGTCTGGGACGAGTACCGGGGGAAGATCCCGGACGACCTGTTGAAGGCCTGGCAGCCGAACCCGCTCGAGTTCACCAGCTGGATGGAAGGAGTGACCTACTTCGCGGCCCGTCGGGACCGCAAGCTCGTGGGCGTCATGGGATGCAGCCTCCAGGATGGCGCCGTGCGTCTGGTCAACCTCGCGGTGGACCCGGAGTTCCGACGTCTGGGAATCGCCCAGCAGCTCGTCCAAGCGAGCCTCGAGTGGGCCCGTCGGGGGAGCGCTTCGAGCGTCTGGGTGGAATCCCTGAGCCGCTTCGACGGGGCCATCTCCCTGTTCCAGAAGTTGGGATTCCAGGCCTGCGGCGTCCTCCACCGGCACTACTGGAGAGAGGACGTCACGCTCCTGGAGCACGTGCTCTAGGGCGCCAGGGCCAAGTCAGGCTCCGGCCGCCTGCTTCTCGGCGAAGGAGAAGGGGTCGAGGATCCCCTGGTTCTTCAGGTTGACCAGATGGCGGAGGGCCTCCTCGAAGCGTTGCTCCCGCAAGGCCAGGAGCGCCCGCACGAGGAGCTGCACCTTGGGGCCGACCTCCCGTCGTTGCAGCTTTTCCTGGGCCACGAGCTCCCCGAGGTTTTCCGCCATCCGACGGAGTTCGGCCGGTAGGGTCCGCAGGATCCGCTCGCGGATGTCCGCGACGGAGGCCTTGGTCTCGCCCACCTTGCCGTGGCGCAGGTCGATCTCCATGCGTTCCAGACGTCCCAGGTCGGCCGCGTCGATCGACAGGCCCAGGGTGCGCATGTCGGCGAGAAGGACCCCCAGGGCCTCGAGCCCCTCCCGAGCCTCGTCGAGGGCCCGCTCCTTGAGACTGACGATGTGGTCCACCCTCGGGTAGAGCTCGAGCGCTTGGGTGAGATCCCCGGAACGCACCCATCTCGACACCTGAACGAGGAGCTTGCGTTCGTTGGGGCTCGGGATCTCGTAGGCCTCCAGTCGTGTGAGGCGCGCGGCGGTCTCCCGCTGCCAGGCCTCCAGGGCCCGGGTGAGGTCGGTCCGCGCCTGGCGTTCGACCTTTTGCAGGATGTCCTCCCACCGGTCCTCATCCCCGTCCGAGGCGGCGGCCCGCCGGGCCCACGGCGGAAGGACCGGAATTTGCACCCCGAGGCGAAGGGCCCCCTCCCTCCACCTGTCCAGGCGTTCGAAGAGCTCCTGGAGATGGGGAGAGAGTTGCGGCGTGGGGCCCCGGGATCCTTCCCTCTCGGAGACGCCGCGCGACGCCGCCTCATGAAGGAGGGCCTCGAACTCTTGGGCGGGGGAGGGACGCCCCGCTGTGGGCGAAGGTGTGAAGGAAGCTCCGCAGGCGGGGCACGGGGACCCCGAGTGGAAGATCGCCCGACCGCAGGACGGGCAGCGGGTCACCGTGTCCATTCGCCTGGAAGCCTCCCGGGGAGCGTGCAGGGGGTGAGATTTGAACTCACGAACTCCTTCGAGACCAGGACCTCAACCTGGCGCCTTTGACCATGCTGGGCCACCCCTGCGCGAGGATCCGTCGCCGTGGGGAAAACGACCCGGACTCACCCCATAACCTTTGTGGAGCTCCACACCGCAGCGGGCGGGTCCGAGGGGGTGGACCGCCCCGCGAGCTCTCATAAACGGTTGGGTTCTGGGTCCCTCCATGAACGAAACGCCCTCCCCCCCCACCCCTGTTCGTCACGCCGCCGGCTCGCGCGAGGACGCGGACCGCGCTCCCGGTCCGGGGGCCCCGCGTTCCCCCCCGGCCGACGGCTTTCCGGGTCGGGCGCGCGTGCCCCGCGCCGAACCCGTGGTCTATGTCGGTAATAAGCCGACGATGACCTACGTCTTTGAGGTCCTGGGGCAGATCAATAGCGGGGTCCCTGAGGTGACGGTCCGGGCCCGGGGCAACGCCATCTCCAAGGCCGTGGATGTGGCGGAGGTCGCGCGACGCCACCGTCTCCTCACCACCGGCGTCGAGGTCGGACCGATCCGGATCTCTACGGAACGCCTGACCAACAAGGAGGGGCGGGAGGTCCCGGTGAGCGTCATCGAGATCGTTCTCAAGAGGCTCCCCGGACCTGCGCCGGGGGTCCCCCCAGGCGCGTCACCCACGTCCCCGCCATGAGATCCCCGATCCTCTGGTGTCGGGGACCGCGGCTCGCCAGGAAGAAACCGACGGAGCACGTGATCAGGGCCACTCCGATAGTGGCGAGGACAACGGTCCCGGTCAGGAGGGCGCCCAGCCCTGTCGCCTCCACCAGGAAAGCGGCGGCCAGTCCCACCGCGATCGCATTGAGGGGAAGGAGCTTGGGAACGTTGCGTAGGAGTGCGGGGAAAAGCTCGGGGGTGCCGAGTCCTCCCTGGACGACTCGCAGGCCCAGGAGCGCCTTCCCCGGGGTTCGACCCCAGGCCGCCTCCGTCCCGGCAAAGATCAGGAAAGGGACGGTCCCGATCAGGAGAACGTAGGTATTGAAGGGGATGGAATCCGCGAGGGCGTTGGCCTGAGCGGGGGACAGGGAGAGGACCCAGGCACCCAGAAGCGCGAGGGGGACAGCCATCGTCAGGGCTAGGTCCAGACCGAAGGCGGCCGTCCGCCGCAAGGAGCCCGAGAGCCGTCGGGCCCAGATTTCTTGAAAAAGGCGACGAAAATGGTAACCGGCGAGGATCGCCCGCCAGGCCTCGTCGGGGTTCGGGGGGGACCGGGCCGAGAGGTGGCGCAGGTTCTCGTAATCCCCCGAAACCAAGGGGGACAGGGGAAGCCCGACAAAGATCGTCCGGCCCGGGTCCCCTCCGGGAAGCCCGAGGTCCCGCCGGAGCCGGCGAGCCTCCTCTTCGACGCCGGCGAGGACCGGGGCGTAGACCTCCCGATAACGTCCTTGGCGGAAGCGCTCCCAGGCCTCTAGGAGCTTCGTCGAGGCGGGGGCCTCAACGGGTGTCGGGGAGGGGCGGAAGAGAAGGAGGGCGAGGGCCAAGGCCACGAGGCCGGAAAGATAGACGAGATCCTGCAGCCCCGCACCCCCGATCGCTCCGAGGAAGGGAACCGTGTAGAGAGGCGGTTCGTGAAGGACATCGGCCCCCACGAGCACCCCGAGGGTCCCGGTCGCGTAGGCGAGGGCGGGGGCGTCCCCCGTCCGTCGACGCAGGACCACGGATCCGAGGGCCGCCACGGTGGGGGCGGCCAGGTAGAAGGGGAAGTACGAGACGATGCCGGTCCCGGGCAGAGCGAAGGTGGTAACGTAGGTGACCCCCAGCACGCTGGAAAGGAGGGCATACGTGGGGAGAACGGACCGCTCGGCGGGGGTGACCGCCCCGGACGGGACCAGGGCCCGACGCAGGGCTCCCAAAAGCCCGCCGAACAGGGCGAGGACCCCGGCCAGGACCCCGAAGGGCACCTGGTCGTTCGTCCCCACCACGAACACCAGAAGGAGCGTCGAGGCGCCCGCGAGGGGGGCCAGGACCTCGGCCACGAGGCGGGCCGACCCCTGAAAGATCCGGCGCAGGAGCCAAAGGCTCAGCAGGACGGGAAAGAGGGCCCCTCCCAGGTTCACCGCCAGCACGGAACCGCCGAAGAAGAAGATGGGCAGGTTGGCCAGGGAACCGACACCCCCGCCCACGACAAGGAGCCAGAAGGCGGTCCGGTCAAAACCGAACCGGGAGCCGGGCCGCCAGGCCTGCCAGGAGACCAGGAAAAGGACCGCGAGAAGGACGGGCAGGAGGACCGTGTAGGAGAGCAGGTCGAGAACGTCCGCGAGCAGGTCGGCAACCAGCATTCTGGGTATCGGGAGGCCCCGGTCCCCGCAAAGAGATTGCGTTTTACGGGGCCTCGGTTCGACGGCCCACCCCGAGAGCCCGGTCCCCTCGAGGGCCCTCCAAAATCGATTTGACCTCCCCCGGGGGTCCCCGCGGCAGGGACGGAACATGGCGACCCGGATCGAAAGGGACTCGCTGGGGCCCAAGGAGATCCCGGCAGGGGCGTATTACGGGGTGCAGACCTTGAGGGCGGTGGAAAACTTCCCGGTGAGCGGATGGCGGATCCCTCGCTACCTAAGCTGGGCCTACGGGAACGTAAAGCTCGCCTGCGTGGAAGCGAATGCCGCCTTGGGGGTCCTGGACGAGACTCGGGCCAAGGCCCTGGCGCAGGCCGCTCGGGAGGTGGCGGAGGGACGTTGGGATTCCGAATTCGTGGTGGATGTCTTCCAAGCGGGCGCCGGAACTTCCACCCACATGAATGTCAACGAGGTCATCACCAACCGGGCCCTGGAGATCCTGGGGCGTCCCAAGGGGGACTACGAGTACCTCTCCCCCAACGACCACGTCAACCGGGGCCAATCGACCAACGACACCTACCCCACCGCCCTTCATGTGTCCGTCCTTCGGGCCCTTCAGGACGTGGAGGAGTCTCTCAAGGTCCTGATCTCCTCCCTAGAGAGGAAAGCGGGAGAGTTCCGGGACATCCCCAAGGCCGGCCGCACGCACCTGAAGGACGCCATGCCCGTCACCCTCGGGGCCGAGTTCCAGGCTTACGCGAGCGCCCTCCAGAGGCTCCGGGAGGGTCTCCCCCGGGTCCGGGAGGGCCTTTACGAAGTGGCCTTGGGAGGAAGTGCGGTCGGTTCCGGGATCAACACCGTGCCCGGTTTCCGTCGGGAAGCGGTCGCGCGTCTTGCCCATCATACGGGTCTCCCCCTCGTGCCCGCCCGGGACCCGTTCGAGACCATGCAGAGCCGCTGGGCGGCCCTGGCCGCGTCCTCCTGGTTGCGCTCGGTCGCCGTCGAGCTGATCCGGATCGCGAACGACCTGCGCCTGCTATCCTCGGGTCCCGCCACGGGCCTCGACGAGATCCGCTTCCCGGAGGTCCAGCCCGGGTCCTCGATCATGCCGGCGAAGGTCAATCCCTCCTTGGCCGAGTGCCTGAACATGGTGGCCTTCCATGTGGTAGGAAGCGACACGGCCGTCATGATGTCGGTGCAGGCGGGGCAGCTAGAAATCAACGTGATGATGCCGCTGGCGGCGTGGGAGATCCTGCACTCTTGCGAGCTCTTCCACCATTTCCTGCCCGTCTTCGCCCACCGGGGGATCGACGGCCTCCAGGCCAATGTCTCCCGCTGCGAAGGCTTCCTCGTGTCCTCCTCGGCCCTGGCCACGGTCCTGACCCCCCGCCTGGGTTACCTGCGCGTCGCCGAGGTCATCAAGAAGGCCCAGGCCGAGGGGACGGACCCGCGTAAGATCCTGGTCCGGGAGGGGCTCCTATCCGAGATGGAGGTCCAAGAGCTCCTGGGCCCGGACGCTTTGCGGCGTCTGGCGCTCCCGGTCCCGTAAGGGGAGAAGCCGTCCCCCGGGGGACCCCAAGGACCCGCCAGAAAGGACCTCCCGCACCCTTATGACCGAAGCCCGAATTCCTCCCCCCGTGTCCACGGTCGAACAGGTGGCGGCCGCCCTCGGCTCGGACATCTCCCAGGAGTACCGCCGGGTGGTGGAGGTCCTCGAGCAGGTGGGCCTCACGCGATACGAGTCCCGAGCCTACATCGCGCTCGTGGCCCGGGGGTACGGGGACGCCGCGACCCTCGCCCAAATGGCCGGGATCCCGAGGACCAGTTCGTACAAGGTGCTGGAGGCCCTCTGTCAGAAGGGGTACGCCTTCGCCACGGGGAGCAAACCCACCCTGTTCAAGCCACACCCCCCGCTGCAGGTGGCCGAGAGGCTCAAATCGCATGTTCAAGAGGCGTTCGAGAAGCTGGAGGCCCTCCACCAGGTCGTGGGGGACCACGGGGAACCCCAGCTGGTCTACCTGTTGTACGGAAAGGAGAAGGTCCTCGGCAAGATGGCCGAGCTCCTGGACCGGGCGAGCTCCACCTTCATCCTCACGGCGCCGCAACTGGCGGAGATCAGGGACTTCCTGGGTAAGAAGATCGCCAACGCCGTAAAGCGGGGGGTCCAGGTTACCTTCATCACAGCCCCCGCCCAGAAGATCCCCGAGGGGGCCCGACACGTCCCACGACAGAACATCCTGGCCATCGATGTCCTCTCTGACGGGGAGCACGCCCTTCTTGCGGCCCCGTCCCTCGAAGCCTGCGGGTTTACCGACAACCCGATTCTGGCCCAACACCTCAAGCAGTTCCTGGACATTGTGATGGAGCGTGCCTCGGACAGTCCCCATTGAGAGGATCCGGGCCCGCCTGGCCGCGTGGGCCGGGTCGGCCCCGGCCTCACTCCTGCCGCGGGGCTATCAGCGGGTCGGTCGGGCTGTCCTGGTCCGGCTGCCTTCCGAACTGGAAGAACACTTTCCCCAGATCGGGAGGATGTACGCCGAAGAGCTCGGGGCGGATTGTGTGCTGGCCTTCACCGGGGCGGTCGCTGGGGAGTTCCGTCGTCCCCAAGTCCGGAGGATCTACGGGGAGACCAGCGAGGTCGTCCATCGGGAACTCGGGTTGCGCTGGCACCTGGATGCCCAGGAGATCCTGTGGGCCGCGGGCAACCGCGCGGAGAGGCAACGCGTGGCCGAACTGGTCCGGCCGGGGGAGAAGGTGGTCGATCTCTTCGCGGGGATCGGGTACTTTGCCTTGCCGGCGGCCCTTCATGGCCGGGCGGCCCGGGTCGACGCGGTGGAGAAAAACCCGCGGGCCTACTTCTACCTCCGCTGGAATATCGAGGAGAACGGCCTGACCGATCGCGTGGTCCCGCATTGGGGCGATAATCGGGAGGTCCCCCTGCCACCTGGCGAGGCGGACCGGGCTTTCCTGGGTTTCCTGCCGAGCGCCCTGCCCTTTCTCGGCGGGGCCGCTCGGACCCTCCAGCCCGGGGGGTGGGTCCACGTTCACCTCGTCGTCCACGCCCGGCCGTGGCGGGAGGAGGCTCGACACGCCGTGGAGGACGAACTGAGCCGCCAGGGGATCGAGGGGGACGTGGAAAGGATCGTCCCGGTGAAGCCCTACGGGCCGGGACGGACCCACGTGGTGGTGGATGTTCGCCTCGGGGGGCGTCCGGGAGGGGAGCCGGCAGAGGGGTCCGACAGTAGGGGTCTCCCGAGCTCTCTTCCTCGCCCTTAACGGGGGGTCGGGACCGAGGCTCGCAGCGATTCCAGTACCTCAGGGAACCCCTTCTCGAATCTCTCGATGTCGGAAGGCGGGTTCGAGAAGGAGGCCCGAATGAACCGGGCCCCGAACCGGGGGGACAGGTAGTTGCCGGCCCGCAGGAAGACCCCGTGCCGGAGAAGGAGCTCCCGCTGGAGGTCCTCCGGGGAGATCCCCGTGGCCGAGATGTCAATGACAAACATGTTGGCCTGGGAGGGGTAGACCGGCAACCCCACCCCCGGGATGCGGGCCACCGTGCGGAAGATCCGCTCCTGGTTGGACCGCGTGAGGCGCCGGATCTCGGGAAAGACGCGCGGCTTCTCCCGGAGCGCCGCGGTCGCCGCCACCTGGGCGAGCACCGAGACGCCCAGGTCGTTGGTGTTGTACTTCCAGATCCGGGAGAACAGGGGCTCTCCGGCCGCGAACCCCCCGAGCCGAAGCCCGGCCAGTCCGCAGTTCTTGGAGACGGACCATACGGTGATCGTCCGCTCCGGGGCAAAGGGGTGGGCCAGGGTGTGCCGCTCGGAAAAGTCCCGGTACGTGACATCATTGAGAAGAAAGAGATCGTGGTCCCGGGCGATCTCGGCGATCGCCCGCACTTCCTCGGGGGGGTATCCACTCCCGAGGGGGTTCAGGGGATCGATCAAAAGGATCATCTTCGTACGTGGGGTGATGGCCGCCTGGACCCGATCCGAGGTGAGGCGCCAGGGCGCTTCGTAGATGTCCAGATTGACCGTTCGGGCCCCGGAGAGCTCAATGAACTTGTGGATGATGAGGTAACTGGGGTCGCTCGCGACCACCTCATCCCCCGGGCTGAGGAGGGCCCGGGTGATCATGTAAAGGGCCTCCGTCCCGCCGGCCGTCAGGCCGACCCGGACCCCCGACAGCCCGAGGTCGTCTCGGACCAGGTCCTTGAGGTTCGGATCGCCGGGGGCCAGGGGATATCCTTGGTACCGATGCTCCCGGATGGCCTGCCTGAGAGCCTCTTCGATGGCCTTGGGGGGGAAGAGATGGTTCGTGTTCTGGCTCATCCAGGCGATCTCGGAGTAGTGCTCGTGGGCGTACCGAAAGGGGTCGAAGGGCTCCGGCGGCATGAAAAGACCAGCCGAGGCGCTCCTTTTACCGTTTACCCGTGAGCCGGGCAGGGAGGGAGCCTCCCCGGGAGCTCAGGCCCGCCCCAGGAAGACCGTGACGATGCCCGCGGATTGGGGCCGCGCCTCGACCCGTTGAAGGCCGGCCCGGGACATGAGGGCGCAGACCGTCTCCCGAGGAGGGAAGTGGCGGAGGGACTCGGCCAGGTACCGGTGGGCCGAGTCCCGGGTCAGGAGTTCCCCGAGGCAGGGCATGACCCGGTCGAAGTACGCGTGAAAGAGCGACCGGAACCAGGGGGGGAGGGGTTCGGTGATCTCCAGGGCCAGGACCATCCCGCCGGGCCTCAGAACCCGCCGCATCTCCGAGAAGGCCCGTTCCAAATGAGGGATGTTCCTCACCAGGAAGGCGCTGGTCACGAGGTCCACGGAGCTCGTTCGTACGGGCAGCGCCAGGGCGTCGGCCACCCCGAAGTCCATCCTCGTGCCCTCCGGCCCGCTTCGCCGTCGGGAAAGCGCCCGGTGGACCATCGCTTCGGTGAAGTCGAGTCCCAACACCCGGGCCTGGGGATAATGGCGCGAGAGGAGGTAGCTCAGGTCCCCGGGTCCACAGCCGAGGTCCACGACGACCCGGGGAGCCCGCGCGAGGCGACGGTCCACTTCCCAAAGGGCCCGGGGGCGCCAGAGAAGATCGTTCCCGAAGGTGGACACATGATTGAAGAGGCTGTACCGGCCGACGATGCGAGCGAACATGCGCCGGACCTCTCTCTCGAAATCCGGTTCTCCCTGGCGGGGGATGGGGGGCAGGCGAGGGGGCACCGGCTCGTGGCTCATGGGAGGCGGCCACCCCTTCCTTGGTATTTGACCCGGGCGGCCACCTTGGGAGGGGGGAGGACCTTCGGTGACGCCCCGACTCTTAGAACGGCAGTTGCCTTTGGATACCTCCGCGGAGGGCGTGAAGTACCCGCTGCCGGGTGACCTCGCAGTAGAGAGGGGAATGGTCGATGTGCACGAACCGGCGCCCGGTGGCGGCTGCCACCGCCGCCACCGTTCCCGTCCCCCCGAACATGTCGAGGACGGTATTGCCGCGGTAGGTGTAGAACTTCAGAAGCCGGTAGATCAACCGTTCCGGGAAGGGCGCCGGGTGGCCCCGTCTCTGTCGCTCGGGAGGGATGCTCCAGAACCCGTCCGAAGCGGCGAGGAACTCCTCCCGAGTGATGTCCGCCTGCGCGGAATCCCCGGGAAGCTCCCACTGGCCCTTGGAGAACACGAGGACATACTCCCACGAGGGGACCACATGGGGGTTCCGAGGGGACCGCCAGGAGCCCCAGGCGGTCCTCTTTCGCATCGTCTGTTTGTACCAGATAATCTCCGCGCGATAGATGAGCCCAAGTTCCAGGAGCTGACGAATGAAATCGTGATGAAGGGGACGGAACGCCTTGATGGAAGTGGGGGCAATGTTCAGGGCGAGACGCCCCCCGGGAACTAACGTCCGGGCGGTTGCGCTCCAGACCTTTCGTGTCCAGGCGAGGTATTCCTCGTACGGAAGTGTATCGGTGTGGCGCTCGTAGCCGATCCCCACATTGTAAGGGGGGGAGGTGATCGCCATGTGGACGCTCCCCGAGCGGATGCCCCGGAGCTCTTGCAGAACATCCCCACACCGGATCTCTCCCTTGACTCCTCGGGGACCAAAACGCAGGAGTCGGGGAAAGGATCGAGTCCGGGACCTTCCCGTCGAAAGGGAACTGGGCAGAGATGGGACGTCGCCCGGCCGAACTTCCCCCATATCTGCGGAGCGAGGGATGGAGGCCCGTATTTATGCTGGTTCTTGATTGGCGGCCAAAGGCGCGGGGCGCGCCGGGAGACCCAGACCCCGACGGACCTTCTCCTGGAGCCAGGCCAGGTTGGGCCGGTAGACATCCACGTTGTGCTCTTCGGCCCTGGCCAGGGCCTCGCGGGCCTTCCCCATCTGTCCCGAACCCAGGTAGAGGTTCGCTAAACGCAGTTCCATCTCCGAGAGCTCGACCTCGCGCCCGAGCCGACGGCACAACTCGGCGGCCTCTTGGTAGGACCGTTCGGCGGATTCCAGTTCGAGACAACTCTCGGAAATGATCCCATCATTGAGGCCCACCTGGATCAGGGCGATCCGGTCGCCGATCTGTTCGGCCAACGTACGGGCCTCGTTGTTGATCCGTTCCGCCTCGTCCATTTGGCCGAGCTTCAAGTAGGCCTCCACGCTGTTGAACAGGGCCCAGGCCAGGCGCCGTCGGTCGTGGGCCAGGTCGGCGTATTTTCGGGCCTCGAGGAAGGCCTCCAGGGCCTCCTCGGGTCGGTCCTCGTCGAGCCACGTGACGCCCAGGTTATTGAACGCTCGAGAGACCTCGGAGGGATCACGAAGCTGCTGGAGGATCTCGATGGCCCGCCGGTAGGACCGCCGGGCTCGCTCCCGGCTCGCCGGGTTCGCGGACGTCGCAAGAACGTTTCCAAGATCGACCAGCGCCGACCCCAATCCCCGGGGATCCGTCTCCCGCTCCAGGAGGCGGACGGCCTTGTCGGCGTCCTCGGCCGCCCGGGTGTAGTTTCCCCGGGCGTACCAGATCCGGCTCAGGAGCCGATGAGCTCCCGCGTGACCTCGGATGTTTCCCAAGGTATCGAACAATCGATGGGCCTCATTCACGCTCTCCTCGGCCTCCGTGTCCCGGACCTCCCGACGCCAGAGCTCGCCGCGGGCGAGAAGGAGGAGCCCTCGAAGAACGGGGTCGCTCGTTCCCGCGATCCGGAGCGCCTGTTCCATGAGCTTCTCAGCGCGGGGGCTATCCGAGATCTGGAGATACAATAGCGCCTCCCGCAGAAGGATCTCCCCCTCCTCCCGGGAGTGGTCCCCCGGAAGAGCGTGAAGATGGGTCCGGGCCCGCTGGAGATGATGCGCCGCCGCTTCGGGTGAGAACGCGAGCTCCGCGGCATCAGCGGCCCGGAGATTGTAGGTCACCGAACGATCCGGGACCTGGCCCAAGTAGAAGTGACGTCCCAGTTCGTAGATCACGGCGGGGGAGGGATGAGGCTCCAGCGCCTCCAACGCCAATCCGATCTTCCGGTGGATGACGCGCGCTCGACTATCGGTGAGTTCGCGGTATATCGCCCCCCAAATCTCATCCAGCACGAAGGCGTACCGACCGTTCTCCAGGGATCGCAGAAATCCCTGCGAGACCAGGATCTCCAGGATTGACGAAAGAGGGGCCGAATCGATTCCCATCGCGGCGGCGAGAAGGCGGGGATCAAACTCCCGACCGATCGCGGAGGCGTAGGAGAGAACACGCCTTTCCTCCGGAGAAAGGCGACCCGTGTAAGAGAAAACGTGGGGCCGGGTCGCCTGCGCCACGGAGAAAGAAGCGGGCAAGCTGGAATAAGCTTCACCGGGCCCGGACATAATCTCGGAGCCCGGTCAAAGTTAAGAAGGTCCCCCGACTCGTGCCTCCGGATGTCCAAGGCGGATTCGCTGCCAGCCGGCTCGAGGGCCCCGGCGGGTCCACGTCGCCTGCCCGCAGCGCGGCAGGTTGGCTTTTCCCTGTTCTTGGTCCTCCTTCTCCTGGGGCTCGCGTTCTACCTCTGGTGGGGGCTTGACTATGGCGGTTGGTTCGACAACGGGGTCTACGCCGTGACGATCACGCTGGTGGGTTTTGGTCTGGCCGGAATGAGGCTGACCTCTTTCCGGGGCCAGCCCTCCGGGGCTTGAGGTCCTCCGGGGGCAGGATCCGAGGTTCTCTCAATCTGGCTTGGATTTCGAGACGAGAGGGAGGGGCCCTGGGGGCCGGAACAGGTCCCCCCGGTACGACCAGACCCCACAGAGGAGGGGTTGTCGCCGCCGGGGGGATGTCGTTGTCGTGCCGGTGGCGAACGCGACTATTTAGTCCCGGAGAGCCTTGAGACGGCTGGGGGGGGATCCCCGAGGGGACCGCGATGCGTCTCGTTGTGTGCGTGGACCGGGATGACGACCTGGGTCGTAAGGCGGGTGTCCGCGGCCCCGTTGTCGGGCGCGATGCGGTCCTCGAGGCCGCCCTCAAGCTCGGGGTGGTCGATCCCGAGGACTCGGACACCAACGCGATGCTCGCGGCGGTCAATGTTCTGGACGAGCTTCGGAACGACCGGGAAGAGGCGGAAGTGGTGGTCCTCACGGGAGACGGTCGGGTCGGGACGGTCTCGGACCGGAAGGTGGCCCGCCAGCTCGATGAGGTGCTGGCGCGGATCAAGGTGGAGGCCGTCCACCTGATCTCCGATGGCCAGGAGGACGAGTACCTCTACCCGCTGATCTCCTCCCGGGTCCATGTGGACTCCCTGCGGCGAGTCTACGTTCGTCAGACCGCCAGTCTGCAGGGCACGTACTATACGATCGTCCGGGCGCTCAAGGACCAGAAGCTCCGGACCAAGACGATTCTTCCCATCGCGGTCCTGTTGTTCTTCATCGCGTTCGTCACGGCCTTCCAGGTCTGGAGCTACGGCCTCATCGCGTTCACCCTCCTGCTCGGGGCCTACCTGGTCGCCTGGACCTTCGACATCGATGAGCTCCTCATCTCCGGTCTGCAATCGGTGAGCGCCGAGATGCGACGAGGGCCCGTCCGGGTCCTGTTTGGGGTGATGGCCTTCGCCCTGGCGGTGACCGGCGTGCTCGTAGGGTACCAGGCCTACGCCTCGGCCTCCCCGGCGTTCAATGTGGGTGTCCACATCCTGGCCTTCTTCTCCTCCGCGCTTCTCTGGTGGTTGCTGGCGGGGGCGGCCTGGGAGGCCGGAGGGGGACTTCGAGCGGTCCTGTCCAAAGGAAAGGTCCCCTCCTCCCTTTGGGTCACCCTGGTCTCCCTGAGCGCCTTTGGCGTGGAGAGCTATAGCCTCCTCTACTTCACATCGGCCCTTCTGGGGTACGGCACCCAGTTAGCGGGACTGGCGGTAGTCGGGATCCTCCTGGGCATCGCGTTGGGGGTTCTCGCCGGGACGCTGAACCAGTACCTACGCGTGCGGGCATCCGCGGTAGCCCCGGAACGAACACCGGGAACAGTGGGATAGACCGCGGGAGCATTTTCCGCGGCCGGATGCTCAGAGCGGTACAGGGGCTTGTGTCCCTTGTCGCAAGGACCGACCGGAGCGGAAGGATTGCCCGGAGGTTCTAGGGATTTCCGGTTTGGTTCTGGGGCGGCAAGACCCGTGCAACGTGGGCCCTGGGAAAATCCACACGGCAGCGCTCGCGGAGAATCCGAAGTACGGACTCCAGATCGGGGGCTCCGATGGTCAAGGCCCGGGCACTCAGGGTTCGGAGGTCTTCCCAATAATTCCAGGGAAAGATCACCCAGACCCAGGAGTCGCGAGGGATCTCCTCGGCGTAATAGGTCGGGACGAACTGGGAGTGAGTGATGTGGAGGAAGGTGGCGCTTCTCACCCGGGCGGCACCCATTTCCCGGACATGCCGCGCGGCCAGCTCCAGGCTCTGGCCGGTATCGGTGATATCGTCCACGACAAGGACATCCCGCCCCTCCAGGCGGGAAGCCAGACCTTCGGTGATTTGGGCGTTCCCAGAAGGGGTGGCGGTCACCCCCCAATGCTGGGCCCGGAGGGCCACCAGGTGGGTCAACCCCAACCGGTCGGCCACGAGGCGGGCAGGGACCCACCCCCCCCGAGTGAGGGCCACCAAGGTCTCGGGCAAATCCCCCGCGGGGCGTATCCGGTCGGCCAAGGTGTCCGCCCATCGGTCCACGTCGGCCCACGTGGCCAGTCGGCAGGGGGGAAGCTCCATGCCCCTGGGGTTATCCAACCCTCGCTTGAACCTTTCGAACGCAGGGCGAGGAGGCTTTCGACGCCCCATCCCTCTCGTTTAAAACCCCCGACTCGACGGCGGTCTTTCTTCCCGACCGAGACAGATTCCCGGGGCCTCCCCCCGGGGCGAAGCCTAAGACGCCCCCGGGGAATGTACGTCCGGTAAGGGGGGCGTCGAGGCGATGAACGCGAATGCCTATCGACAGCTGTTACCTTCGGGAGCCCCGCCCGTCATGACCGACCCCCCAGACCGCCCGGATCCGCCCGCATCGCTGGGTTGGGGCGAACGCGTGGGGGAGAGCGGTCCCTTCCTCTTCTTTGGGGGGGCCTCCCTCGTCGTGGCTACCCTCCTGTACATGGGCGGTCTCCATATTGGGCGGGGTCCTCCCCTGTGGGCACTCTTTGCGATCCTGGGTTCCGTGTCGGTCACCGGGGGACTCGTGGGAGCCTGGGCCGAGGGCGAGGAGGACGTCCCCCGAGACGCGGGGGATTCTCAAGGGTATGTTTCCGTGCCTCGAGCTGAGTGGGAAACACTTCAGAGGGAGCTCTCTCAACGCTCGCAGTTCCGCCAGGAAGTCCCGGCGCCGAAACCCGGCCCGGGGGAGTTCCCGGGGCTCTCTGCCGAGGGGTTGTCGCCTCTGGGGGAATCATCCCCGGCTCTGGACGATGTGGACGAGTTGCTTCTCCAAATCGAAGATATGTCCCGGAATCTCCGGGAGCAAGAACGGGAGGGCCCCCCATCCCTGAAATCCCCCGAGTTGGTATCCTTCGAGGACCCTTCTCCCGGAGGGGGACCGACGGCGTTAGAACTGGCCAGTCCCGGGAAGGCGAGACAAATCTACGATGAGGAGAGCTACGACGACCTGGATCTCCAGCTCGACGTGGTGATCAACATCCTTAACACGCTGTCCAACCGACAGCTCAAGGACCCGCGCCGGGGTCGAGGGGGATCTCCTTCTCCCTGACCCACCCCCAAACGCCCTCCCTCAATGGGGGTGCGAATCTCGAGGTTTTGGATCTTGGGCCCGGGTGGGGGCCCCGAAAAGAGAGTCCCCCAGCCAGCGGGGGGCCTTCGGAAAACCGTTGAGCCCCCGAGGGGCGTGGGGAGTCTCTTTCCTAAGCACTGAAGAAGCTCCCGAGAGATGTAGGGATACGCGTATATGCGCATTGGTACGAGTGTCAAACGGGGCGCTTAAATACCTGCGCGACCCCTAGAATCCTCGTTGGCGTTCGCCAACGGAGGACACATATGGGAAAGGGAATTCGAAGGAAGACTATCTATGCAACCACGATCGTGGCCATGATCGCCCTGGTGGGGGGCTACGCGCTCGCCTCGACGTTCGCCTTTACGGCCACATCGACCCAAAACGAGAGCGGTTTTGCGGTCACGACCACAGGAACGATCTGGATTTTCAACACCGCCACGGCGACTTCCGAGGACGCTAATACATGCACGACTACGGCGTCGTACTCACTTGGCGGTACCCATGCTACGGAGACCATAAACCTGAATTCGAGCGGGACGGGAATCTGCGCCACGACGGACTTCGCAGAAGTGTACAACATCTCCGCGACGATTCCCACAACGGGTTCGACCGACCAGTTCACCTTCTTCGCCGAAATGGGGGGGCCTTCGGGGTGCGCCACGACCCACGCGGAAGCGGTGACGCTGACTGTCACCACCACCTCGACCCCGGCGTCCACCTCGCTCTACCTGCACTTTGCGGTCGATTACGGAGCCGTGCCCGAGACCCTGTGCAGCGTCGACATCGCCGTATCGGGCACGTAAGTAGAATCGAGAATAGATCAGAAAAAAATCTTCCAGAGAAGGGGGGGACGGATGATCCTTCTCCTTCTCACTTCTTTTGAGGGTCCTTCCACGAAACACCGGGATAGAAGTGTTCAGCGAATCCCGCAGATTCCCTTTCACACGCCCTCTCGTCCCCGGGTCAACCTTCCTCCAATGGTTGACGGAGGAGGGTCGACCCCCGGCAAGGCAAGGTCCTTCGGGCGATCCGATCCCGCCAAGCGAAATCCTGCGGACAAGTTCCCCCCGGGCGGGTCCCGAACGGAAGGAATAGCCGAGAAGCTCCGGACAGGGGGGTCCCGGGAAACTGTTCGGAGGAATGTTTGTGCCTTCGGAGCTTTGTTCTCCCGCGTTCCCGCCCGCCTCCGGAACGCATGAGATGACGCCCGGGGAAACGGGGGGTTCTACGGATAGATCCCCCGAGCCCTGATGGCCTCGACAACCCGCTCCATGGCCAAAATGTAGGCCGCGGTCCGGTTGTGGACCCCGTGCTGCCGAGCGATCTTGGCCACCTCGGCGTAGGAGCTCGACATGACCTTCTCGAGCCGGTCGTTGACGTCCTTCGCCGTCCAGAAGTACCCCTGGAGATCCTGGACCCACTCGAAATAGCTGACCGTGACTCCCCCGGCGTTGGCCAGGATATCGGGCAGGACCGTCACCTTGTTCTTAAAGAGGATCTCGTCGGCCTCGGGGGTAGTCGGACCGTTCGCGGCCTCCGCCACGATCTTGGCTTTGATGCGTCCGGCGTTGTCCTTGGTGATCTGGTTCTCCAGCGCCGCCGGGACCAGAACGTCCACGTCCAGCTCCAGGAGCTCCGCATTGGAAATGGCCTGGGCTCCGGGGAACCCCACGACGGATCCGCTGCGCGTTTTGTGCTCCTCGACCTTGACCGGCTCGAGGCCCGCCCGGTTGACGATTCCTCCCTTGGAATCGCTGACCGCCACGACCTTGACCCCGAGTTCTTCCGCCATCAGACGGGCGGCGACACTGCCGGCGTTGCCAAACCCCTGGATGGCCACCGTGGCTCCTTTTGTGGCGAGGCCCATCTGCCGTGCGGCTTCCCGGACCACATACATGCACCCCCGGCCCGTCGCCTCCGCCCGTCCCTCGGACCCTCCGATGGATAAGGGTTTGCCCGTGACGACGCCGGGGACCGAGTACCCCTTCTGCATGGAGTAGGTGTCCATGATCCAGGCCATGGTCTGGCTGTCGGTATACACGTCCGGCGCAGGGACATCCACCTCAGGGCCGATGATAGGAAGGATCTCGGAGGCAAACCGGCGGGTCAGGCGTTCCAGTTCGCCCTTGCTCATCTTCTTGGGATCGCAGACAACCCCTCCCTTGGCCCCCCCATACGGGAGGCCCACCACGGCGCACTTCCAGGTCATCCAGGCCGCGAGGGCCCGCACCTCATCCAGGGTGACCTGGGGATGGTAGCGGATCCCCCCCTTGCAGGGCCCTCGAGCCATGTTGTATTGGACCCGGTAGCCTGTGAAGATCCGGTAACTCCCGTCGTCCATTCGGACGGGGAAATTAACTGTCAGTTCCCTCTTGGGGCTCTTCAGGATCTCCGTCATCCCCGCGTCCAGCTTGAGGATCTTGGCCACGATGTCCACTTGCTTCCGGGCTGTCTCGAACGGATTGACTCCCCCGTTGTTCGTCATCGACGCATCCTCGGGTCCCTCCTCAGGACCCGGAGCCGGCCACATGGAGGGGGTACATGAACCTGTCCAAGCGTGGGGAGAATTCCATGCGGGAGCATGGGCCGGGGTCGGGACCCCCAGAGGTAGATCCGGTCGAGTGCGGTGGCGCCTATCGGTCTGTTTGACCGGGCTGGGATGGAGACCTTCGGAAGGGGTCCGTCCCGAGGTTCGAGGGGATGGGAGACCTCGTTATCTGGTCCAACGTTTCCCCCGGGCGGACCCGAGCCGGAAGGCGGAGGGGAACTGAGACAATGGCCTTACGCTCCCAACATCCATGACCGGGACCTCGGGTTCCCTGTCGCCCCGCCGCCTCCTCGTGAACACCTCCCTGGCCCACTTTGTGAACGACGGGACCACGTTCTTCGTTCCGGTTGCGGCGGCGCTTCTGACCACGAAGCGGGGGATCGACCCCCTGGAGATCGCCGTTCTCTTCGCGCTCTACTACACCTCTTCGGCGACCCTGAGCCTCTATGCAGGGCGGTGGGCGGACCGCACCGGTGGCCCCCTGCGCCTCATCGGCGTGGGGATGGGCCTTTTCGCCGCCGGGCTGTTGGGGTTCTACATTTCCCTGAGCATTGGATCCCCGGGGGAGGCCTACCCGATCGCGCTCGCTTCCGGGTTCCTTTCCGGGTTCGGGAGCTCCTTCTACCACCCCCTCGGAGCGACGGTTCTGCAGAAGGGGATCGAGCCCAGCCGCCAGGGACGGGCCCTAGGGCTCAATGGGGCCATGGGAAGCCTGGGTCGCGCGCTCTACCCGGTCCTGTTCTTCCTGTTTGGTCTGGTCGTGGCTTCCAACAATTCCATCCTTTTGTTTACGGCGTTGGCGGGAGCGGTGGGAGTCCTTCTCTGGAACGCCACGCGTCCTCTCCCTTCGAGCGAGACCCGGCATCTCGCCGTCGGGGTCCCCCAGCGGAAGAGGGAAGCGCTGACCCGGGGGATCGTGTCGCTCACGACGGTGGCGTTCTTGCGCTCGGTGGCCTCCCAAGGGGTCGTGGCCTGGATCCCCTCGCTTCTGTTAGTCCGCTATGGGTCGGCGTCGGCCGTGAGCCTCCGCGTCGCGATTCTCTACTCGGCGGGCATCGTCGGCCAGCCCCTCTTTGGCCTGCTGACGGAACGGTTCGACCGACGGGCTTTGCTCGGCATCTCCGCGGCGGGGGCGGCCGTTTGTACCCTGGGGTTCCTTTTGACCTCCGGGCTCTTCGAACTCGGGCTCCTTTTCGGGCTGGGGCTCTTCACCTTCAGCGCGTTCCCCCTCCTTTCCTCTCTCTCCCACGGTTACGTGGGAGAGCATTCCACCTCTCTGGCCAATGGGCTCGTCTTTGGTCTCGGCTTTGCCGGAGGCGGGGCGGTGGGCCCTCTTGTGGTCGGCCTCTTGGCCAACGGTTCCTACCGCTCCCTTCCCGGCGGCTTCGAGGTGATGGTGGGGCTGGGTCTCGTCTCTGCTCTGGCCACCCTGGCCCTTCCTCGGACGGGGGAAAGGGGACGGATGGGACTTTTCGGATGAGATCCGGAGTCACGGTCTCCCGTTGTTGTCCTTCCGTCGACCCCTCGGTCGCGCGGGTTTTCGGAGGATATCGAGCTCCTGTGGGGGACGGAAAGAATCCCATCCCACGTCGGGCAAGGGGGTGCGGACCTCTCCCGCCATAAGGACACTGGGTCCGCGGGAGGTCACCCGGCCGATGGGGCTCAAAGTCCCGCCCACGCGTCGCACGGCCGCCTGGGCCCGTTGGAAATTTGTCGCAGGGATCGCCGCGAGGATCTCGTAGTCCCCCCCAAAGAAGGCGAGGTCTGCGGGGGGGCGCCCAGTTCTTCGCGCGAGGTGTCGGACGCCGGGATCATAGGGAAGGCTCGCCTCCCAGATCTCCACGGAGCACCCACTGGCCTCCGCCAGCAGGCGGGCAGCTGCCAGAAGCCCGTCGGACGTATCGAGGGTTGCGTGGCAAAGGGGGGCTAGCGCTTCACCTTCCCGAACCCGGGCCCTCACGGAGAGAAGGCGTTCGAGGGCTTCCCATCGGGAGCGAAGGCCGTGACTGTAGGTGATCCAGGCGGCCGATCCCCGCCCCACGGTCCCCGTGGTCGCCAGGATGTCGCCGGGGCGGGCCCCCGATCTCGGGGGGACCCGTCGGCGAGGGGCGTAGCCCAGGCCCAGGCTCACCACGGTCCGGCCGGGACCCGCCTTGGTATCCCCTCCCACGAGCCAAGCCCCGTGCCGGCGGAGAGAGGCTCGCGCCCCTTGAACCACACCCTTTCCCCACGCCACGGCTGTTGGAGGGGAAAGGACCAGAGACAGGAGCAGGCCCACAGGGCGGGCCCCCTTGCAAGCGAGGTCGGACAGGCTCGCCTCCGCGGCATACCTCCCCACAAGGCGGGGTGGGGCTTCGGAGGGAAAGTGACGACCCTCCACGAGGCTATCCACGGTGAGGAGAACCGAACCCCGGCCCGGGGGTACCCAGGAAGCACAGTCGTCCCCCAGGCCCCCCAGGGCGTGGTCCGAGGAGGGACGGGCGCGAAAGAGCCATCGGTGGAAGGCCCTTTCCCCGGAATCCGCGAAGGTCTCCGGAGGGCTCTTCGGTCTACTTGTACGGGACAAAGTCCTTCCCCAGGAGTTCTCGCCCGAGGATGATCCGCATGATGTTCAGTCCCCCTTCGGCCCCGACGAGGTAGCTCATGATCCCGCGGAACCCGAGTTCCAGACCGACATCCCTCGTGTAGCCGGCGGCGCCGTACCACATCATCACCTTCTTGATGGTCTCGAAGGCCACCTGGGGGGCCAAGAGCTTGACCCCGGCGACCACCCGGTCCACCTCGCTGCGGTGAGAGGAATCTCCCCTCAGGGTGTACTGGTCGAGGAGCCAGGCGGCCCGGCGGCACTGCCACTTCACCGATTCCACGAGGACGTACTGGTCCGCGAGCTCGAACTGGATCCCTTCGAACTTCCCGAGGGGCTGTCCGAAGACCTCCCTCTGACGGATCCAATCGGTGCCCATCTCCAGCGCTCTCTCGGCCGCCCCCACGCAGGCGGCCGCGACGAAGGTCCGGGCCACCTCAAACCCTTCCATCGCGTACTGGAACCCCCGCCCTTCCTCCCCAATCAGGTATCGCCGAGGGACCCGCACGTCATCATAGGACAGGGCGCCCGTCGAGATCCCCATCCGCCCCATGTTCTGGAACCTCTGCACGGAGATGCCCGGGGAATTCGTGGGGATGTAGAGGAAATGAAACCCCTTTCCATCCGCCGATCGGGTCAGGGTGAGGTGTCCTCCCCCCATTCGCCGAGCCTCCTCGACGCCGGAGAGGTAGGCCTTCTCGCCCCGCACCACGAATTCCTCCCCCTCCCGTCGCGAGACCGTGGTCATCCGGACCAGATCGCTTCCCCCTCGAGGTTCGGTGGTGGCGATCCCAAGAAAGTGTTCACCTCGGCAGACCCGCGGAAGGATCTCCTGACGGGCTTCCTCGCTCCCGTGCCGAGAGAGGATATGCCCCCAGCCGGCCTCGAGGAGGAAGAACACCGCGGTGGCCATCGAAAAGTCTCCCCGGCCGATCTCTTCGGCAGCGATCTCGGTCTGGATCGCCGTGGCTCCCATCCCACCGTATCTCTCCGGCGTGAGCATGGCGAGGAGGCCGAGCCGCGCCATCTCCTTGATCACCTCGGCGGGTATGGCTCCCTCGGCGTCCAGCTTCCTTTCGTTGGGCCTAAGGACATTGTCCCCGAACCTTTTCAGCGTCTCCTGAAATGCAACCTCTTCGTCGGTGAACCGAAAGTCCAATCCTCTCACCGATCGCGCCCCAGTTTTCGCACGGATATATGGGGCTTGGACCCAGCCCGAAGACCTCGTGGGCCCCTGAAAGCGTCCTGACCCATCGTGGCCCCATCCTGCGAAAGACCGGGTCGAAACCCTTCAGGCCCCGACCTCCGGAATGGTCGGTCGATAGCGGAAACGCGGCCAGAGCCCCCTTCCGCCATTTTTCGGTCATCAGGAAAAGGGAGGACGGGGGCAGGTTTGGAAATCGGCATAATAGTGCCTATTTTATTTCTTATGTATGGTCACTATTAAGTAGTGCCATGCGGTAAGGTCAACCATGTCTGACATCGTGGAGACGGCAAAGCAGGCCGGTAAGTTCCAAACCCTCGTGACTGCGATCCAGGCCGCCGGGCTCGTGGAGACCCTCAAGGAACCCGGACCCTACACGGTTTTCGCGCCGACCGATGAGGCCTTCTCTAAACTGCCTCCCGGAACCGTCGAGAGCCTCCTGAAGGACCTTCCCAAGCTCCGGGCGGTCCTGACCTACCACGTGGTCGCCGGTCAGGGTCTTCATTCGGAGGATGCCATGCGTCTCGCCCGCTCCTCTTCGGTCGTGAAGATCCCCACGGTCCAAGGCCAGCCATTGAAGGTCCGATCAGAAGGGCTGATTCTCAAGCGGTTGAAAGTGAACGAGGCCACGGTGATCCAGCCGGATGTCAAGTCCTCCAACGGCGTGATCCACATCATTGATAGTGTCCTGCTTCCACCCTGAGCCTCAGGCGCGGTCCCGACCCCCCCAGGACAGCTGGAAGTCCGGGACCGCGCTCCTCCCCCCGATTTTAGGAGCGCACTGTCCCGAGCAAAAGGGATTGCAAGAAGGGGCCGGGCAGCGAAGGGACCGGACCCGAACAGGGGAACCATGAGCCAAAGCGTCCGATCCGGGCGTCCGCGAGGCCGGAGATCCCGGTGGGAACCGATCCTGAGACACCCCTACATGGTCCTCATCGCCTGGCTGGTCTTCCTGGCGGCCCTCCTTCCTACGGCGCTTCACTACACCCAGTCTGTGAACTACTCTTCCTCGGCCTCCTCGATCCCCGGATCGGAGTCGGCCCGGGCCTCGGAACTGCTCTCCTCGGTGAGCCCCTCTCATTCCACGCTCCTCGTCGTCGTCAACGAGGCCCAACTTCCCTCAACGCAGGTTGAGAACGACACCTTGGCGTTCCAACGGGCCCTCCCGGGGGCCGGGATCGCCTATTACAACGATTCCGAATCGATCTACACGGCCTACGCGGGGTACCTCGACCATATCTTCGGCCCCTGGCTGCCCGTGACCCGCGAGACCTTCCACAATGCGACGAACCTATCCCGGGAGATCTACGGGGTCCCCCACACCTTCCTCGATCTCTGGGAGACGCAAGGGGCCCTTCGGTCCAATCTCAATACCACGTGGGCCGAGGCCCGCGCCGGGAACGATTCTCTGTATCTGGGGGCCCTGGGCGACTGGCTTTGGGTCCACGACAACGGGAGCCTGGGTCCAGACTCCCTCGTCCAGCAAGGGGTCGAGCAAGTCGCTCCCTCCTATTTCCCCCCGGGCCCCCTCTTCGAGATCCTGCTTCAGGACTTAAACGTCACAAACTATCCTTCAGCCCTCCCTTCGGCGGTCTCCCAAGCTCTCTCCCAGGAGGGGGTGCCGTTTCCCGTGCCCCCTTCCTGGGTGCTGGCCGCCAACCAATCGGGCGATTTCGGGATGGACTTTGTGGCAACCTTCGGGCTCCAGGGGGTCCCGGTATTCCTGAGGTCCCAGTACCTCGATCCCAACGCTACAGTGGCCCTCATCGATGTGACCTTCAGCGTTTCCGAATCCTATCGTACCTCCAGCGGGGCCTACCCGGCCCAGGAGGCCACACCGGTCATTCGAGCCCTGGCGCAACGGTACTTCGGGGCGGCGGCTTACGTGACGGGACCCGGGGCCTTCGCCTACGATGCCGCCCAGCTGACGGCCAGCAGTGGTATCCTCTTCGCACTCACCTTTGTGTTCCTGGGGGTGGCCGTGGCAGTCACCCTCCGATCCTGGATCGCCCCCCTTCTCACCCTCGTCCTAGTCTCCGCGAGCACACTGCTGGGCTACCTCGCCATCGAGCTCACGGGGCTCCTGGTGGCCAAGGTCGATTTCACGGTGACCTACACCCTGACGGCGGTCACCCTGGGGATCACCACCGACTACACCCTCTTTCTTCTCTACCGGTACCGGGAGGAGCTCGGCCGAGGGGTCCCACCGGAGGAAGCCCTTCGGACTTCCACCGGTAGTTCCGGATTCGCCATCCTGGTTAGTGCCCTGACGGTGGCGGCCGGGTTGGGAAGCCTCTCGTTCCTGAGCGGTCTCGAGACCTGGGGGCCGGTCCTTGCCGTGACGGTTGTGGCCATCGCCGTTTTGGAGGTCACGATCCTGCCGGCCCTCGTCCGGATTCTGGGGCCCCGTCTCTTCGTCCGGAGATGGATGCGCCCCGCCTCCCCCCCGGAGAGATCGGGGTTCTATCGCGTCGCCCAAGGGGCGATGTCCCGGCCGGGTCTCGTCCTGGCCCTGGCGGCGATCGTGGCCGTCCCCGCCGTGGCCTCCTTTCTCATTGTCCCTGTTTCCTACAATGTCTCCGGGAGCCTCCCTTCGGGAACGCCGAGCGCCCAGGGCCAGGAACTGGTCCAAAAGGCCTTCGGCGCCAACTTGCTCTATCCCATCTACGTAATCGTCCCTTCCGCGTCCTCGACACCCTTCCTCGCCCCGAACGGGACCCTCGCCCCCGCGGCTGTGGACCAATTGAGATCGACCGCCTCGGACCTCCTGGTTCATCCCGGCGTTCAGTCTGTGGACGGCCCCTTTGCGAGCGGTACCGATCTCCTGCCCGGGGGTCCCAACAGCACTCTCCAGGTTCAGCCGTATCTCATCCAGGGGGGCCACTACGCTTACTATATCGTCTACTCTTCCTTCGGTCCTTACTCGCCAGGGGCCCTGAACCTTGTCTCCTCCCTGCGCACGAACTCTAGCTGGGTCGTCGGGGGTCTCACCTCGGGGGTTCTCGACGAGCAGGCCCAGGACCGGGTCCAGTATCCGGCCCTGGAGCTGCTTTTGGCGGCTTTCATAGGAATCATCCTCGCGGTCGCCTTCCGGTCGGCCACGATCCCCCTGGTCTCCCTGTCCGGGGTCTTCCTGAGCATCTCGGCCACCACCGGACTGCTCTACCTCATCAGCCTCTACTTCCTCCACGCCTACCTCCTCTGGCTCATCCCCCTGATCCTCTTCGTGATCCTGATGTCCCTCGGCAATGACTACACCGTCTTCCTTCTCTCTCGGGTGAGGGAAGAACAGCGGTCCCAGGGCCCCCGCGAGGGGATCGCCCGTGGTCTCGCGGGAAGTGGGGTCGTTGTGAGCGCCCTCGGGGTCATCCTGGCCGCCTCCCTGGGGTCCCTGGCCCTGCAGCCGATCCTCTTCCTGCAGGAGATCGGGATCGCCTTCGTGATCTCCCTCCTGTTGGACACGTTCGTTGTCCGGCCCGTGTACTTCCCCGCCGCCCTTTCGCTGGTGGCCCGGCGTCGAAGATCCCGACCCTGAGGTGGGACCATGGTCTTCCTGCGCACCAAGGTCTCCCGGGGGCGCCCCTACGCCCAGCTCGTGGAGAACCGTTGGGACCCCGCGCAGGGTTACCCGCGGCAGAGGGTCGTCTGCTATCTGGGCCGTCTGGACAGGATTCGGCCTGAGATGATCCCCCCGGAGTACCGGACCCCCAGCGTCCTGCGAAGCCTCGAGCGGATGGTCCAGAAGGACCGGGAAAGGATGAGAGGAAGGATCGATGCCCTTCGACGGGAGCTGGAGGAGGCCCTTCTCCGAGGGGATGTGGAGGGGTCACGCCAGCGGGCCCGTCAGGCCATCCGCCTCCTCGGGGCCGAAAGGTTCCTGGGGGACCTCATCCCCGAGGCCATGCACAGCATCGGACAGGCCTGGTTCGAGGGTCGGATATCGGTGAGCGAGGAACACTTGGCCAGCGGGATCGCCTCTGTCCTGTTGGCCTCGTTGAGGTGGCCTGCCCGCACATCCCGGCCCCTAGGACCGGAAGTCGTACTCTGCGCTCCCGAGGGGGAGGACCACACTCTGGCCCTTTCGGTCGCCGCCCATCTCCTTCGCCGAAAGGGGTACAATCCTGTGAACATCGGGGGCTCGGCTCCTCACCCGTCCATACTGCAATTCGTCCGTGATCATCGACCGGCCGCGGTCTGGATCTCTTTCACGCGCCCGGACCTCTGGCCCCGGGCGAAGTCCCTGGCCGTTCAGCTGTGCCAGATGCGAATGCCGATGCGTGTGACTTTGGGGGGACAGGGACTCTCGGCCGTTCCCCCGGATACGAGGCTGGAAGGGGTGGACCTGGTCCGAGTTTCCATGATCGATTACCTCAAGGCCTGGCCCGAGGGGTCTCAAGGCCCGGCCGGTTCCCTCGGGGGGGGTGGTCCCCCGGAGCTGCCCCCGCAAAGCTTCGGCAATATGGATCGCCAGGTCTGGAAGATCCAACCTCTCGGGACCTCCTCTCCGGGCCGGTGGGGGGCTCAGCGGGATTCCGGGTCGTAAGTCGGTTCGGTCTTCCCGAGCGACCCTTATCGTACCGGGCCTGACGGGCACAGATCGATGTCGGGCCCGGTCATGGGCCTTCGATCCATCATCAATGAACGCACGTCGACGATCCTTCTAGCCTACGGGCCTTCTGACACGTTCTCAGGGGGTCGCCTGAGGCCGAGGAACCGCGTGGGGTCCCAGTACTACGCGACTGATATTTGCTTCGAAAAAAGAAAGATTGTTTACTTGGGGAGAGCAGTGCGATCCGGGGCGTTATTCCAAGGTGATGCGCTCTCGAAACGGAAGTTTCTCATCAAAAGTGTTATTCGTCGCAAAGGCGAGGGTTTATCTGCTCTGAATCCCAGCATGAAAGGTCCACTCATGCCTGTTCGTGTTGCGGTGAACGGGTACGGAACGATCGGGAAGAGGGTTGCTGATGCCGTGGCACGGCAGCCCGATATGAAGCTTGTAGGAGTGGCCAAGACCCGGCCGAGCTTGGAAGCCTGGTCAGCGCGGGAAAGGGGATACCCCCTTTACCTGGCCGGGGATGCCCGTCGCGAGGACTTTGTGAAGGCCGGCCTTCCCGTCGCGGGCGTCCTGGAAGAACTCCTAGACCAGTGCGACGTCGTGGTGGATTGCACCCCGGAACGGGTGGGAGCCTCCAATTGGGGTCTGTACGAAAAACATCGGCTCCGGGCGATCTGGCAAGGGGGGGAGAAGGCCAGCGTGGCCGAGCATTCCTTCAATGCTCTGGCCAATTACGAGGAATGTCGGGGGGCCCGACGGATCCGGGTCGTCTCCTGCAACACGACAGGGATGGCCCGAGCAGGGGCCCTACTCCAAAGGGAGTATGGGATCGAGCACTGGGACGTCACAGTCGTCCGACGGGCCGCCGATCCCGGAGAGATCGATCGAGGACCGATCAACGGGATCATCCCGACGCTGAGGCTCCCCTCTCACCACGGACCGGACGTGAAAACGGTCCTCGCCGGAGTGCCTATTGCCACGAGCGCAGTGGTGGTCCCCACCACCCTCATGCACATGCACGTGAACCACGTTCGTCTCGCGAGGCCCCCCTCCGATCCCGAGAGCGTCCGGGAGCTCTTCCGCTCCCATCCCCGATTCCTCCTCTTCCCCGAGGGGCAACATGTCAACGGCACACCCCAGGTCATCGAGTGGGCCCGGGACCAGGGCCGTCCTCGCAACGATGTGATGGAAAACGTCCTGTGGGACCGGGGGATCAATCTGGAAGGACCGGACCTCTACTTTTTCCAGGCGATCCATCAGGAGTCTGTGGTGGTTCCCGAGAACGTCGACGCCATCCGGGCTATGTTCGAACTGGAGACCGACCCCTTGCGGAGTATCGAAATCACGGACCGCCATCTCGGACTCCGGCCCACCTCGGGCCCGTCCCGGGCCCCCACGTTTCCGGTCTTGTGAAGGCGTCGAGGCTACCCAGTCATTAAGAGCCCGGCCGCCTCGACCCCCGGCGAGGGAGTCCGAACATGAGCCGACTTGTTCAACACGATGCCAAGGGGCCCGCCGTGATCCAGATCGGGGAAGGGAAGTTCGTGGCCGTCTGCCAGTGCGGTCTGAGCCGCAACAAACCGTTCTGTGACGGCTCCCACAAGAAGACCCAAGATGAAGCGGCGGACCGGGTCTATGTCTACGACCACGAGCAGAACCGTGTGAGCGTGGACGACCTTTTCCCTCCACCCAAGTCGAAGTACACCGCGCCCTGATCCTCTTCGGGTCTCCGCGAGAATTCCGAGGGCTCTCCTCAGGGCCGAAGGGGCCCCCGCATTTATATAGGGAACCCCCTTCGGCGCCCGGGCCATGTACTACCTGGACCACCGGCGGGACGTGGTTCGCGTTCCTCCGGCTCGCCTGGGTCCCCGGATGGAAGATGTCCTGACCGAACTGGCCCAACAGCAGTTCGAGGGCAAGTTGGTGGATGGCCAGGACCTCACTGTATTGATCCGGGACGTCAAGCCCGTGGGGGAAGGCCGGATCATCCACGGGGATGGGGGTGTCTACCAGGAGGTCGAATACACGGCGCTGCTCTTCCGTCCGGAGCTCCAGGAAGTGGTGGAAGGGCAGGTGGTGGAGGTCCGAAAGTTCGGGGCCTTCTTGAGGTTCGGGCCCTTTGATGGCCTCCTGCATGTTAGCCAGATCATGGACGACCGGGTCAACATCGATGAGCACAACCAGAGACTGGTGGGCGTGGAGACCAAGCGGGACCTCAAGGTCGGGTATAAGTGCCGTGCCCGCATCGTCTCCCTCTCCCTGTCGGAGATCTCGCCCCGCGACAGCCGCATAGGACTGACCATGCGCCAACCCGGCCTCGGACGGCTGGAATGGATCGCGGAGGCCCACAAGAAGGACAAGGGAGAGGGCCGTTCGACCGCCCGAAGGGAGGCGCGACCAGCCGGGACCCCCTCGACGGTCCCGACGGCGGCCAAAGAGAAGGCCTGAAGAGCATGATGGGCCAGCGCGCGTGCCGACAGTGCAATTTCGTCTCGGACGAACCCAAATGTCCGCGCTGCGGGGGGGAGACCAGCCGAGAATGGCAGGGGTACCTCGTGGTGGTGGATCCCGAGAAATCGGAGATCGCCCGAAAGATGGGGATCAAGACCAGTGGCCGCTACGCCCTCCGGGTCAAGTGAAGGCTTTTTAGACTTGCGCCTTCCCGAGGCCCTCCGCGCCGAACTGTCCCGGCCCTTGGGGCCGGTCCTCTCCGGGGACGACGTACCGGCCCGGCTGGCCCGTCTCGCACGGTTTGCCACCTGCGGGGACGTCGTGACCCGGGATGCTCTAAGTTGGGGGTTCGTCCCCTATGTCGCGGTCGTAGATGGCCGGACCCTGCGCCAGGAAAGGGCGGACTACACCCATATCCCCTTTCCCAGAGCGGGTCGGGTCCTCCGGGTCCGAAACCCTCCCGGGTTCCTGACCGCGGCTCTCCAGGAGGCCGTTCGGGACCTGGTCCGGGGCGGGGGAGGACTTCTCTGGGTCGAGGGGGAGGAGGACCTGGCCGCCCTGTCGCTCTGTCGAGAGATGGAAGAATCCACCACCGTTATATACGGTCAGCCAGGTGAGGGGGTCTGCTTCGTCACAGTGGATTCCACTGTGAAGGCGAGGGTGGAGGAGCTCCTTCACCGGATGGAAACCCCCCATGGACATCAAGATCGGTCGTGAAACCTCGAACCCCCTTCTCTCCCGAAGGGAGTACGAGGTGGAGATCGCCCACGCCGAGGCTCCGACCCCCAAAAGAGAAGAGCTCCGGGTCCGCCTTGCGGAGGTCCTGAAGGTCCCGAAGGATCGGCTCGTGGTGGAATCCCTCCATCCCTCCTTCGGATCTCCCCTGACTCGAGGGATCGTCCATGTCTACGAGAGCCGGGAGGCCTTGGAGAAGACGGAGCGAGAGCATATCCTCGTCCGCAACGGACTTCGGGAGAAAAAGGCGGCGTCCGCCCCGGCAAGCACCCCCTCGAACCCTCCCTCTCCACCGGCGGGGGGATGATTTACCATGGTGAAGGCCCGGACCGCGCTTTACCAGGTCAAGGGGTCCGCGTTGACGCGGACCCACTCAACATGCCCCAAGTGCGGCCCCGGTGTCTTCCTGGCGGAGCACGGGAATCGACGGGCCTGTGGCCGCTGCGGGTATTCCGAACGGAAGAAGAAATCCGGCTAGCGAATCGGAACCCCCAGGGGTGGAGGCTCGTGCCGCGGACCGAGCCCCCTTTCCGGGGGAAACTCCGGTTCGCGATGTTCGGTCATGATCTCGAGCTCTCGGGGCTACCGGGGGACCCCGTTCCCCCCTGGCCCCTCGCAAGCCTCGATGACCAGGGTGCGATCGACTGAAAGGATCGCGATCCAGGTCAGGGCCACGGCGAGGAGGTAGAGAAGGGGTTCGAAACGGCCGATGTCGTACTGGATGGCCGGGCTCCAGGCCGCCAGGGACGTTCCGGACACGAGTATGGACAAGAGGGTGGGGATGAGGGGTCCGCAGCAGAGTGCGTTCGGGAGGAGGCCAAGCAGGGCCCCCACGAGGCCGGAGGTCCGGCGGGAGGTCTCCCGCCGGCACGCCGGATGCCTCCAGGCGTAGATGTCCAGGAGCAGCAAAGGGGGAAGGGACACGGACATTCCCCCGACAAAGAGCCATTGGGCCGGTGTGAGGAAGCGGAGATAGGAGAGCTCAAGGCTACCACCCAGGGTCAACGTGGGCAGGACCAGGGCGTAGACGAACCCGACGAGGACAGCGAGCCCGGGATAGGCCAAGGCAAAGCGGGGGTTGCAAAGGATCGCCCGAAGGGAGGCGAGCCACGGCCGGGGCGGAGGATGTCCGTTGAACGCGCGGGTCATTGGGCCGCCGCGAGAGCCGTCGAGAAGGCTCCCCCGAGCCCCTGGCCGGTCGCGGTCACGATCCCCTGGGCGTTGATCGCGTAGTAGATGTCCAGATCCTGGTTGGGATTGTAAAGGGACGTCGCGGAGGATCCCGCGGTCCCGACGATCCACCCAGGCTGTCCCTGGTAGCCGGCGCTGGAGGCGAACGAGGCCATGCTGGGCCCGGGTTCTCCGAGGTTGTTATAGGACTCGAGCTCCACAAGGAGGACGCCCGCCGCGTGGTACTGGGAATAGTACTGTTGCGTGAACAGGATCGTGCCATCGGAGCAACCGGGGCACCAGGTGGCCACGAACCAGAGCACGAGCGGGTGCCCCTTGAGACCGCTGAGCTCCAACGAGGTCCCGTTCAGCGTCGTGAAGGAAATGTCGGGAGCCGGGCTCCCGACCTGGGGCGAACCGGCGGGGCCGGGACGGGTGAGCACATAGAACGCGAGGATGAGCAGGACCGCGAGGACGCCGAGGTAGATCGGCCAACGGGGCCAACCGGCCCGGACCTCCGGGCGGCGAGATCTCGTCCGGGCTTTGATCGGCGGGTGATCCAGGATCTTCCGAACCCGAGGGGACGCGGCGTCCCTCGGGTGCACCTGGGTCACGTGACGGGCCAATCGGTCCTCCCGGAGGGGCGCGCGACAGACCGGGCATCGAGCCGTGAGGGTCCCTACCGGCATGGGGCGGTTGCCTGGGTTCACCCGTCCGTAAGAATCCGGCCGCCGACATAAGATCCCACTTTCCAGTCGGCCATCCACCGTGAGGCGGGAAGCTTGCCTCCTCCTCGGAAAGTTTTCGGTTTTAAGGAAGGATCTGTGTGGAAGAATGGGTTTCCAAATGAGAGAGACCTTCGACCTGGTGATTCTGGGGGGAGGGGCCGCCGCGTTCGCGGCCGCGATCCGAGCTCACGAACTGGGCTTTCGAGCCGCGATGGTCAACGAGGGCCTGCCCATGGGCGGAACGTGCGTGAACGTGGGATGCATCCCGACTAAGTTCCTGCTGGAGGCGGGCAACGAGTACTTCTATCGGCAAACCCCCCAGTTCGCGTGCAACCTGTCCGGGGCCCCTCGGTGCGATTTTTCGGAGGCCATCGCCAACAAGGACCGGATGGTTCGCCGGCTTCGAAGGGAGAACTACGAGCGGGTACTCGAGGAACGAGGCATCGAATATGTCGAGGGTCGCGGCCACCTGCTCTCCGCGCGCAAGGTCCGCGCCGGCCCTCGGTTGCTGACCGGGCGCCATATCCTGGTGGCGACCGGGGCGTCCCCCCGGATCCCCCCGGTCGAGGGATTGGCCGACTCCGGCTACCTCACGCATCGGAGCCTTCTGGCCCGTCGTTCGTTGCCTCAGGAACTCCTCGTGCTCGGGGGAGGACCGATGGGGCTGGAATTTGCGCAGATGTACCAGCACTTCGGGAGTCGGGTGACCCTCGTGGAGGCCTCGGCGCGTGTTCTGCCGAACGAGGAACCCGAGGTCTCCGCGGAGCTTACCGAGCGTCTGCGGGAGGAAGGGCTCCGCCTGGAGACGTCGGCCCGGATCCTCAAAGTCCGGAGGAACGGCGGGCGGGTCCGGGCGGACGGAGTCCGGAAGGGCCGACGCCTTCGCTGGGAGGCGGATGACATCCTCGTGGCCACGGGTGTGCGTCCGAACAGCGCGGGGTTTGGTCTGGAAGAGGCCGGCGTCTCCCTGACGCGGGAGGGATTTGTTAGGACCAACCGCCACCTCGAGACGCGAGTTCCCGGGATTTGGGCGGCCGGGGATGTGGCCGGCCATCTTCTGCTCGAAACCGTGGCGGCCAAGGAAGGGGCCCTGGCGGCCACCAACGCTCTCCGAAAGGAGCGACGGTCCGTGGATTACTCCTCGGTGCCCCGGGCGGTCTTCACCAACCCTCAGGTGGCTCGCGTGGGCCTCACGGAGGAGGCCTACGCTGCGTCGGGACATCCCTGCGAGTGCCGGGTGATCGGGATGCAGAGGATCCCGAAGGCCCTCACGGTGGGGGACACCCGCGGCGTTCTGAAGATGGTGGCGGACGCCCGAACCCACCGCGTCGTGGGGGTCCACATCGTCAGCCCGTTGGCCGCCGACATGATCCACGCGGCGGCCTACGCCCTGCGGGGACGCCTGACGGTCGAGGACATCATCGACACAGTCCACACGTTCCCGACGTTCTCCGAGGCGTTGAAGTTCGCGGCCGAATCGTTCCACCATGACATGGACCGCATGGCCTGTTGTATCGAGTAGGAAGGGGGTCCTCGCCCCAAGCCGCGGTCCCGGACCCCGGGAACCCCCCGGTGCTGCTCGGCCGGCTATATCCGCTCCGGTCCCTTGCGGGGCGTCGCAGGGATCTCGAAACGCATGTGCGCCTTTCGGCAAGACCGGGTGGAAATCCCGGAGGACGAGGGACCGGAACGGATCCGCGGCTTCGAGCTTCTCCTAGACCCGTACACCCGGGAGGAGGCCCAGGACGAGGCCCAACGATGCCTGCAGTGCGCCATGCCCTATTGTGTCCAGGCCTGCCCCATCACGCAAGATTGCCGCGGATACATCCTGTCCATCGCCCAGGGGCGCTTCGATGAAGCGGCGGTGGTGACCCTTCGGGACAACCCCCTCGCCACGGTCCTCTGTAAGACCTGCTACCACTATTGCGAGGAGGATTGCATCAAGGGCGAGCGAGGGACCGCCATTGCCATCCGCCACCTGAAGCGGGCGGCCCTGGAGCATGGGGGGTCCAATCGCCGGTACGTCCCGCAACCGCCGAACGGTCTCAAAGTCGCGATCGTCGGGGCCGGACCGGCTGGTCTCATGGCCGCCTGGGAGTTGGCCCTCCGAGGCTACAAGGTCGTCGTTTTCGAGGAGAAACCCTTCCTCGGAGGGCAGATCGATACCATCCCCCGGTACCACCTGAACGGGGACGAACTCGCGACCGACCTGGCGCGCTGGTCCTCCTTGGACGTCACCTTCCGGACGCAGCAGAAGGCGGGACGGGAATTCGATCCCGAGGATCTCCTCCGGCAGGGCTTCGAAGCGGTGTACCTGGCCCTCGGAACTCCCGACCCTCGCTCGTTGGGGTTGCCCGGGGAGAACCTTCCCGGCGTCTTCTACGCCATCCAATTCCTTCTGGCGATGAACGTGGGATCCGTTCCGCTCTTGGGACGCAAGGGCCGCCAGGTCGTCGTGGTGGGCGGGGGGGATGTCGCCCTAGACGCCGCCCGATCCGCCCGGCGCTTGGAGCCCGCGGGTCAGGTGACCGTGGTGTACCGTCGGTCGCGAGAGGAGATGCCCGCCAGTCGGGAGGAGGCGGAAGGCGGAGAAGCGGAAGGGGTGGTCTTCCTCTTCCAGCGGACCCCGGTCCGGATCCTCGGGACGGAGCGGGTCCAGGGCCTTGTGGTCCAGCGGACCGAGCCCGGTCCTCCCGGCGCGGACGGCCGACGTCCGTGGCGGGCAATCCCCGGCTCGGAAGAGACCGTGCCCTGCGATACGGTGATCCTCGCGGTGGGGGAGAAGGTGGATTTGGATGGGTTCCCGGACGATCTCCAGCTCAAGCCGGGGCCTCACGGCTATGCGGTCGGATCCCGCCCGGACATGATGACGGCGGTGCCCGGGATCTTTGCCAGCGGCGGTCGCTCCGTCGTCTACGCCATGGCGGCCGGGAGGCTGGCCGCCGAGGCGATCGAAGAGTACATTGCTCACCGGCATGGGACGACCCCCCGGCCGCGGCCGGACCCCTTCGGAGGGAACGACGCTCCCCGTCTTCCCGAAGGATACGGGGGCCCGACCTGGCATCTCTGAGATTTGACGGGGTCCTTGCGGCTCGTCAGAACGATTAAAAGGAAGGGGGAAACAACCGGGGTCCGAGGGAGAAATTGCGGAAGCGCGAGATTCGGAGATTCCCCGCTCGGTCTCCCGACCGCAACGATTACGTACTCCCAACCCTGTCTCGCGACCCGAACACCCTCCTTTGATCGCTTCCATGCGAGAAGGACGGATGGGCCCGTAGTATAGCTTGGATATCACAGGGGCCTCCGGAGCCTCAGACCCGGGTTCGAATCCCGGCGGGCCCGTCCGTTTACGAGGTGCGGTCGGTCGGCTCCAGCTGCAGTGATGAGCGGAGACCACCTCTCCTCCGCTTCGGTCTCCTTCACTACAAACGCGTCGGGCCGATTCTGTCGATCCCGTATTCCCTCCTTTCCCGGGTATGCTTCAACGTATGGAGAAGGGGGGCGAGGCCCTTGATTAAACGCGATCTTTATCAGGAGATGGGTTTTGATTCCCCCCCGTCCGGGCGAATCCCGTTCTTGAGCTGATAGCTCCCTTGAGCCGGCGACGCCCGGGTTCGCTTCCCCACCAACCAGCTCTCGTTTCGCAAAGCTTCAAGACTTGACCCTCCCCTTGGCGGTTTTTGGCCCGCGGGCTCCCGGGGGTTGATTATGACGTCGGCCGCCCAACCACACGAGCGAGATGCCAATCGGTCCGCTTCCGTGACAGATCCTCGGTGACCAAATTCGCGATGCGATGGAATTCGTCGACGCCGAATAGGGCTTCAATGTTCCAGGAATGTGATCGAGGCATTTCATTGAGTCTCGAAGGTACGCTCCCCTTGCCGCTGTCGGTATTGGGGGGTTGACGGTCCTCTCGTCACGAACGAAACCATCCCCTCCGCCGGTCGTTCTGGTGGAGGGACCTCCCACCCTCGTCGTTGCCGGGTCTACGAACGGACGCGTGGCTGTGAGCTCCTATCCGTTCTCGGTGGCCTCGGCAGAGGGGGAGCATCCGGTTCCGAGCTCGGGGATCATCTATCTGAACGGGTCCTCGGTTTGGGGATCGATCGATTTCTTTGAGGTCAACTATACGGTCACCCTCTAGGAACCGGGCTTACCCTCGGGGACTGGCTGGACAGTGACTCTTGCCAGAACCACGGAGACGTCTACGACGACGAAGATCGTTTTCCCAGAGACGAACGGTAGCTACGGTTACTCGATTGGTGACGTTGCGGGGTGGCGTCACACGACGATTCGGTATTCGGGAACGGTGACCGTCCAGGGGTCGGATATGTCGGTCGGCCCTCTGACCTTCTCGGAAGTCGTCTCCTCGGTGACTTTCCAGGAGGCCGGCCTCCCGAACGGGACCGCCCGGTCAGTGACCGTCGCGGGAACCTCCGTATGCCCGCACAACTCCTCGATCACCACGTCTGCGCCCAACGGCACCGAGACGTTTGATGTGGGCATCGTGGATGGGTACAGCGCCCGCCCGGTGTCATGTACGGTTAACATCTCCGGCAAATCCCATACCAATTCCATTCGGTTAACAGCCGTCTGGACTCCCACCCCGAGCCCCGGCGGATCGTCCACGGGTCCTTTCGGTCTCCCGGGTTCGGAAGGGTCCTACCTTGTGTTCGATGTCGTCGCGGGGGTCGCGATCGCGGCGGCCGTTGTGGCGCTTCGGCGTCTCAAGGGTCGCCCGCGAACGGATCCCGAAAACGGCCCGAACGGGTAGTCTCCATCTTGAGACGTGCTCGGCCCACGACGATGGGCCTCGGGGCACGCCCACGAACGCTCCCCGCGCTCCGCCACCCTCCGCCTCCTTTCACGTAGTGGGGCTCATCCGAAATCCTGTGTAATTTTCGAAGATCTTTCCCTGGCGGTACGCTTGAAGTTCGAGGCCCCTCATCGGGCACGGTCCCGGAGCTTCCCGAGCCGGAGATCCCCTCGGTATCCGGGTGCGATTCGGTCCCCCGGCAGGAGCCCGTACGTCATGGGTGAGGGTCGGTCTGACCCGGGCTAGGGGGAGGGCCGGGCCCATCTTTCTGGTCGAGTGTTCCCGCCTGCTCTGGCGTGTGTCGGCGCGGGACCGACCCTTCCCGGGTCTTGGCGTTTCGGCGGGAACAAAGCCAATGATTGTTCGCAGAGCGATTCCGAATGAAAAAGCATGACGGGGAGACCCGGAAGTTCGACACCCCCAGCGCGCTCGATGGCTTGGGTATAGGTCAGCCTTCTTGAGGGAAGAGATCGCCAAGGTATCCAGATAGGCTCTAAGTAGTCACCCCATGTCGTCGGCGCCGTGAAGGGGTCTTTCCCGTCGGCCCTCTCCCTGGTCCACGTGCTCCAGGCCCTCGTCGCGCGAGAGCTCGTAGGGACCTACGGGGTTCCCGAAAATCAGGCCGCCGAGATCCTGGGGGTGGCTCCTTCGACCGTGTCTCAGTACATCTCTGGGCGCCGGTTGAGCCCCGCTCTCATCCCCTACTTGTCGGACGAAGACGTCCGGAACATCGCGAGACGGTGCGCGGGCGAACTGGTCCAAGGCCCCTCCTCCGGCCCCCGTCCCATCTTGGAGGCGGCGAACCTCCTCGCGGAAAGAGGGGCCCTGTCCGGATCGGGGACGGGTCGCGCCCCGTCGCTCCCTCCCGAGGTCCACCGAGCCCTGCCGACCGCCTTGCGGGGCCGTATCCGGGGCGAGCAAGAGGCTGTGGCCGAGTGCATGCGCCTGGCCCAAAGATCCCGGGACGAACTTACCCGAGCGGTGTTCCGCCAGATCGCCTCCGACAGTCTTCGTCACGCCGAGATTGTGGCGGCCCTGGCCGCCCATCTGGACCGGGGTCTGGTTTCCAGTCCCCTCACGGGCGTTTCCCGTGAGGATCTGGAAAAGCTCATTCGTCGGGAGCGCGAGGCGGAGGCAACCAATCCCTTCGACCTCGGAAGGTTCCTTGGGGGCATCATGAAGGTCCTCTGGGACAGCATGGAGGCGGACGAACGCAAGCACGAGGCCCTTCTGGAGGAACTGCGAAGGGTGGGGACCTCCGCCGAACCGAACGGCCCCGAAGGAGAGGGGAGACCCATCGGGAAGAAGGGCCATCGCTGAAGGTCGCCTTCCGGTGGGGAGAAGTCGCAGTTCCGGGATCGTGCCTCCCGGATTCCGCCCCAAGGATCACGCCGACCGATCCGTTCTCCTCGCCCTACGGAAGGCCTCCGGGGGGAGGAGGATGACCTGGCACACGGGAGGACGGTCCTGACATCGTCCGTCGACGACGCCTTCCGAGGACGAGGGCGACCGCCCCAACCCCCACGATGACAAGAAGGAGTCCGAGGAGCTCGAGCTCCGAGAGCCCGGCGAGGCCACCCCCCGACGGCGGGGGGGAGGAGGGCGCCGGGGTGAACAAGATGTTCACGGTGACCGAGGAGCCGTTGACATCCAGCGAGGAGACGTTCGGGCGAGGGACGTATGCCGGACCCGCGCTCACCGTGAACCGGTAGGTCCCGTTGGGCAAGGTCACGGTGAACGCCGGACCCGTCACGTTCTCCAACAGGGCGAGCCCCGAGGGCTCCGTCACGTTCACATACCAGGAGGTCCCGTTGGGCAACCCGCTTTGGGAGAACTCCACACCGTAGGTCATCTCCCGAAAGTCCATCGGCAGGGTCACATTGGCACCGAAGACCGTGACTTGGCCCACGTAGGGAATCGTGTCCTGGTGCCAGCCCGGAACGTTCCCCAGGATGTAGGGATAGGTCCCGTTGGGTAGACCGGTCACCGTGAGGGAGGAGCTCACCGAACCTCGGGCCGTTCCGTCGAAGGTCACGATCCACAGCGTCCCCGGGGGTAATCCTCTCTCGGAGAAGGTGACGGAATGCGTGAGGCTGACAAAGGAGACGGAAATGGTCACGCTGTTCCCGTCGATGGGAACAGTCCCAAACGAAGGGTGGGCCTGGTAGCCAGAGACCGCCCCGACCGCGAAATCATACGTTCCGTTGGCTACCTGGAAGAGGATCGTACCGTTCGTCGAAATCTCCGATCTCCCGTTCACGGAGACCGACCAGTTCGTCCCCGATGGCAAGCTCCCTTCCACGAAGGCGAGGGAATACAGGGCGGTCTTCACGGCGGCGTAGACGACGCTCTCTTGGACCGCAGCCCCTTGGACCGTGAAAGTTCCGGAAGGAGGGGTCGGCAGGAATCCTGAGACCGCTCCCGCGGTCCACGAATAGGTTCCGTTCGGAAGAAGGAGGGAGATCTGGGAAGCGCTGGAGGTCAGAACCTGTCCCTGCAGGTCTACCGACCAGGAGGTCCCGGACGGCAGTCCGGATTCATCGAATACGACAGGGTACGATGTTCCCGCGGTCCCGCCGTAGGCGACCACGCCTTGAACCGGGCTTTGGGAGGACAGGACCGGCGTCCACGCGTCGGGTCCCGCCGCCTGCCAGGTGAGGTTCGCGGAGGTTTCAGGGGAGGGGTCCACACTGAGTTCGAAGACCGTCGTCCGCGGTGGGGAGAGCCCCGTTCCATGCACTGGCTCAATCTCGAGGGAGAGATTGCCCTGTGTGGCGGGTCCGAACACGGCCTTTCCGGCCGGAGGGGCGGCCGCCAAGGCGAACTGGTCCCCGAAGCCGCCGGGATAGGGGGTACCCGGTGTGGGTCCGTTGGTGTAGTTGACCCCCTGCCAGGTGTAGTTGTAGTACGGGGTGGAAAGCATCAGGGCCGCTCCCGGAACGGGTAGCCGCAGGCTCTCTTGGTCCCAGGCGACCTCCAGGGACTGGTTGGCCCATCCCTCCGATGTGTTGAGGAACAATCCCAAGCGAAGGGTTGTCGGGAAGGTGATCGGGGCCGTCGAGAACCCGCCAAACTCGGTCACGGAAAGGCCCGGGTACAGCTCGGGGAAAGGATACACGAGGTCCGCGGTATCGTTGAGTGTCCACCCTGAGGGCGAGTCGCGGAACGTCGCCACATCGTGAACCCAGTAGATCGGGGCTCCCCAGGAGTTCGCCAGGAACAGGTTGGCCTGGAACGACGCGTTGCCGTTCCCATTGACGGAACCGTTCGGTTCATAGGAGGTCGCCTGGAGGGCCTGGAGGGTCAGCTTCCCTTCGACCCCCCAGACCCCGGACGCGGAAGGGCCCGTGGGAAGTGCCGCGACGTACATGGTGTAGTTGTACGCATCGAGGGATCCCCAACCGGTGACAAGGTCATACCCGGCACGGGCGGTGTAGAGGTCGTTCCGTCCCTTGATGACGTCGAAGAAAGGCAGCGCGGGGAGCAGGGAATCGTAGGCGCCGGCTCGGTGGAACCCCCCATTGACCAAGGAGGGAAGCGCCGCGTATTCCTTGTTGGCCAGGGTGTACAAGAGCGGATTGAGGAAGCCCAGCGGACCCTGTTGACGGGCCGCAAGGGCATGGTCCATCTCCGCCACAAGGCCCGCCACCAAAGGGGAGGCGATACTCGTCCCCCAGGCAAAGTAAAAGCTCCCCCCGTAGGTCGCGTTGATGGCCCGGTACTGGTACCCATCGTTCGTCCAGGTGACCAGGGTGTTGTTGGCCAGGGCCGAAAGATCGGGCGCGGCCCGCCCGGAGGTCCCGGAGGACTGAATGATGGCGTTAGCGGACGTGTTCTCCTGCCAGGACGGCTCGGCGAAGACCGTGCTGACCCCGCCCGTGCTTCCCACAGGACCCCCCAAGCCGGTTTCCCCCGCGGTGATGTTCCAGACTTCTTGCGAAACCAGATGGAGATTGGTGGAGCTCGAGGATTGCGCATTCAGGGTCACGCTGACGCCCCCGACCGCGGTGACCCCGAAGGTGTTGTAGGCCATGGAGGAGGGGAATTCCACCCAGTCCGGCCCGGAATAGTACTTGGGGCTCAGCGGATTGTCCGCCGAATCTCCCGACGCGGCCAGGACACTGATGCCCCGGGCTTGGGCCTCCTGAAGGTCTTGGAACCATACGGAGTCGTTGTGATCGGGCGATCCCCAGGAATTGCTGATCACGCGCACGTTCTGCAACGCCGGGGTTTGGATCGGATTGAGGATGTAGGAGAAGGCGGCGTCGAGATTGGTGAAGCTGTTGTTTGCACCGTAGACATTGTAGATGGAGGCCCCGGGGGCCGTACTGCCGGCCATCTCCAGGTCGAGGGTGTTCTCAAAGGCGGACCCCGTCACGTCATAACTCGCGCTGGGTCCTGGAGGGAGGGCCCCCGAGCCGGGTACAGGCACCCCAAAGACCTTCGCGTGCGGCTCTCCCTGGGGGATCGTCTCGTTGTAAAAGTCGTAGATGTCCGAAGGGAGGAAGGGCGCCACAGGCTGGCCGGATTGGTTCTGGCCGGGCCAGAGTACGGTGGCGATCACCTCGGACGTCGGGTACCCGCTCTGAAGAAAGAGGCTCTGCTCATCGTAGGCGACCTGGAAGTCCGGTGCATACTGGTACTGGAGGCCCATTATGGTCGGGGGTTGAAGGAACAAGGAGGGGCTGACCGCTCGCGAGGGACCGGGCAACTCCCGCCAGAGCGACGCTCCGCCGGAGAGGCGGAACGCGCGGGATGACATGTTGCTGAGCCCTTCGACCCCGAGAAGAGACGCGGCGATGGGCGCCGGTAGACGGGGAGGGGTGGACGGCGCCCAGTACTCCTGCGATCCCTGCCGATATATCTCCAACGTCGTGTGGAAGATCCGGTCCGCTTGCCCCGCGTCCACTGAGAAGCCGAGGGTGAGATGGTCATTCGCTACGGTCCATTGGATTACGCCTTGGGACCGGAGGTAGGACTCGGCCATCCGGTAGGCGGAAACGTTCCCCCCGAACCACCGATCGAACTCGGAGGTGGTCAGATAGTGATGGAAATCGGGGGAGGCTGGATCGGAGAGGTCCCGAAGGTACCGCTGAAGAAGACTCTCGTTCTGGATGGGGAACGCCATTAGGACATAGAGGCTCCGGGGATCCGCCGGACCAAGGGCCACGGGGGACTTCGGAGCCAAGAGGAGGTCGAGCTCTCGGACGGGCCGGGTCGGAAGCGCCGTCCCCAAAGTGGGGCTCGCAAACCCCTCGGAATCCCTGCGAGGTAGAGGGGACGAGGCGGTATCCCTCAGAAGGAGGCCCGGCAAGGGCAACACCAGCAGCGCCGTGACCGCCACGGCGAGAACTGCCGGACCCCGCGCTTCCCTCATGAGAATCGCTGGCGAGGAATAGGCGAAGGTTCCCTCATAATCCTGAGGGCCCTCTCGGAGAATCAAGGCACACGAAAAATCCCGAGCTTAGGACCGGATCTCTTCCGCCCTCGGTATGTCCCAAAGGCGAAGGGGCATGGCGTGACTCGGATCCGTCGAAGGCCCTCAAACCCTGGGATAGAACAGATTTCAAATAGAGCGGATCGTGTGGGACGACAAGGTGTAGCATGCCAAGCCCTGAAGATACGGAGGGGGAAATGCCTGAGGGCACATTGCTCGTCGACCGGATCGCCAACGAGCTGGACCTTCTCGCCCGCAACGTGGACATCCTGGAAAAGCTCTCCGAGAACCACCCCATGGGAATCATCCGTCTTTCCGAGGCCCTGAAGCTTCCGATCCACAAGGTCCGCTACTCCCTCCATCTCTTGGAACGTCAGGGGGTGATCGAGCCCTCCGCCGAAGGGGCGGTCGTGACGGAGAGAGCCAAGGATTTCTGGAGAAATCTGGACCGGGCTCTCGACCACATGAGCGAACTCATCCAGCATCTGAAGGAAAGGGCCGGGGCGTATCACGCCCGATCCGGGGATCTGGGAGGCTCCGTCCGAAAGGGGGACCCAAGCTTGTCGCGGCGGGGAGAAAGATAATTACCCCGCGCTCGGTCCCGCCCTCCCGGGTGCCGCCGTAGCTCAGTGGTAGAGCGATCGGCTGTTAACCGAAAGGTCCGCGGTTCGAACGGCCCCGGGGCCATCCTCCGGGACCCGACAATCCGCGCGGCGGCGCCACCCGCGGAACATTAATCCTGGGACAAGAGGGCCCTTGGGCAAGGATTGAGGCGATCCTCCCAAGGCCACCCTTGAGGGGCGGCTACCCTGGGAACCCCGAGTCGCCGCGCGCCCCGCTAGGTTCCTCAGACCCACCACCAAAGGTATGTGGAGCCACCCAGTCCCCGCACCGCGGGCCCGTAGCTTAGCGGCAAGAGCGAGTGGCTCATAACCACTTGGTCGAGGGTTCGACTCCCTCCGGGCCCACGAGCCCACAGAAATCCCCCCAACAAGTCGGCGCGTCCGGGATGCCGGTTGAGGGCCGGGATGTTCCTATCGTACGTCCAACATCGGAAAAGCAGGTCCGGCGCCTGCCCGGACCACATAGGTCCGGGAGAGTTCCCTTGAGGGAGACCGAAGGGCTCAGTCCGGGGAATTGCGTCGCCGCGCTTTCACCCGGACGCGAACCGCCGAGGGATGAGGGTGGTGATGCCCTGTCCTCCCCCCGGCCACTTCCGGGGTGGCCAGGAGGTAGTCGCCGTATCGGATACCGCGGATCCCCCGAAGGTCCTCGGCAGCTTCCCGGATCTCGCCCTTCTTTCCCGCCAGCACGAGCACTTCGAGGCAGGCATCCCCTTCAAGGTGGAAATGGGTGGAGGAACGGATGTGCTGACCCCATCGGTGCTGGGCGGCCGTCAGCCGTCGGAGAACGCTCGGGGCCGTGTGGCGGTAGAGGACCAGAACGACGGACACCGCATCGGCCTCGGGGTTCTCTAGGGTCCTTTCGGAAAGATGCTGGCGGATCAGCGCCCGGAGGGCGTCCGACCGGCTGGGGGAGTTACGCTCCTCCACCCAACGATCCAGGAGGGAGAGCAGTTCCGGTTCCAGCGACACACCGAGACGGACCACGCGGCTGGGCATGGATGGGTCCCCCCACGAGCTCCCCCCTAGGTAAGGGCACCCCGTGGTTGGGATACCTGGTTTCAAAACGCTGGTAACTTTAAATCAGAAAGCCTCCTCACAAGACCCTGAGGGAGATGATGCGAGCATCCGCTCGAAGGTTCTCTCGGGAACTCGCCTGCATGATCCACCTCGAGGAAGGGACGTACTGCGTGGACCCGGCGGGGGGGATCATGGACCTTCTCGGCAAGCGCTGGTCTCTCCCCCTCATCGGCGTCCTGGGGAACCGGGACGCCTCGCGCTTTAACGAACTGTTGGAGGCCCTGGAAGGGATCGGAAGCAAGATCCTGGCCGACCGCCTGCAGGCCATGGTTCGAGAGGGATTGGTGGAAAGGCACGTGTACCCGGACACGCCCGTTCGCGTGGAATACCGCCTGACCCCTCGGGGTGTGGACCTGCGTCGAGCCCTCGTTCCCCTCCTCGTCTGGGCCTCGCGACCCTCGGAGGAAGGTTCGCCCGACCCCCGAGGAGGAATTCCCACCCCCTCCTCCTCCTCCTCCTCCTCGAAGCTGGTCTCGCGGTGGCGTACGCCACCGCAGGCCTGAAATCCCCCAAACCGTCGTTCCCCTCGGAGAGATCCCCATGATGCCCTCCGAGTCTCCCGATCCGGAGCTCCAGGAGATCCGGGCCCGCCGCCTTCGGGAGCTCCTCCAGAGAGATCAGACGAAACCGGTGAGGGTGGAGACCCACCCTGTGAAGCTGACCTCCCAGACCTGGGAGACCTTCCTCCGAGAGCATCCCCGCGCGGTGTTGGACGTTTGGGCCCCCTGGTGCGCCCCCTGTCGAGCCCTCGCCCCCATCTTCGAACGGCTCGCGCGGGAGTTCGCCGGTCAGGTCGCCTTTGCCAAGGTGAACTCGGATGAGGAGCCGGAGCTGGCGATGCGCTGGCAGGTCCAGGGCATCCCCACCCAGCTCTTCTTTCGGGAGGGAGCTCTTGTTCACCGCGTGGTGGGGCTGCGCCCGGAGCCCGAGCTTCGGGAGACGCTTCGGAGGGTCTTTCCTTCGGGGGGAGAAGATTCTCAATGATCGACGATCGGGCCTACGATCAGATCTCCGGGACGCTTTCGGAGACCTGAGACCACCTCCCGGAGGAGCTGGGAGCCCGAGGGTTCGGGTTCCTCTCGGAGGTCCGCGTCCACGAGGTCCTTCGGGAGAATCTGGGTCATGCCACGGACCCCCTGATCATCCTGGGGGTCAGCTCGCCACACCACGCTCGGGGGGCCCTCGAAGGGAGGCGGCCCTGCTGCTTCCCTGCAAGATCGGGATCGACGGAAACGGAGGACGGACCCACCTCCGGCTTCAGAGGCCCACCCGCGCTAGGGAGGCCCTCGGACCGGATCCCCATCGGTCGCGCCTCGCCCGGGACGTGGAAGAAGCGCTCTCCTTTGCGGTGGACGCGGCCCTTCGAGTCCCCCCTAAAGGCCTTGGCTCGGACCTTCCACCCTGGAGGGAAAGAGGACGCTGAGAGGGGAAGATCAACCCCGCAAGCCCTTCAATAGGTCGCGAGGGTTCCGTCCTCCCGGACCTTTTTCAACGTCCATCGGAAGAATCCTAGCCCGAGCGGAATCGTCACCACCGTGTAGAGCGCCATCCATCCCAGGTCCCCCAGGACCCCGCCCAGTCCAACCCCGTCCAAAAGCGAGGCGCGGACCGCCGCCAGTCCGAAGTTCAGGGGGACCAGGTACGATATCCAGGAGACGGAGCGGGGGAGATAGGTTACCGGGAAAAAGACCCCGCCAAAGAGCTCGGTGTACAGGGTCAGGAAGACCGCCACGGGGTTCCCCTGTTTGGTCCAGAGGATGAAGGAGGACGCCAGGATCGCCATCCCTAGGTTGCTCACGACGAGGAAGACCCCCGAGACCCAGAGGGCTGGCCAGTTGATCACCAGATGGACCCCCAGGAGTCCCACCCCGATACCGAGGATCAATCCCATGGCGAGCAGGTTCAGCATCAGGCTGAAGACCATTGAGTACAGCAGGACTGCCCCGGGGGTGGTGGGAGAGAGCAGGAGGTGCTCCAGGGTCCCCATCATCTGTTCGGAGCGGATCCGTTGCGCCAGGGTTCCGTAGAGGCTCGTCACAAAGCCCTGGAAGGCCAGGCCCACGACGAAATAGGCCACGTAGGAGGAAGGGCTCCCCGCGAATTGGGAGCCGGAGGAGGGGTTGGTGAGGTATCCCGCGAGGACGAAGTAGAAGAAGACCGGGATCACCCAACCGAGGACGGTCAAGAGGACCTGGGCCCGATAGCTGAACCAAACCGCCCACCCGCGGAGGAAGGTGAACAGGTAGAGCTTCCGCAGCACCGCCATCACCCCTTCCAGTCCCGAGCTGGGGGCGGAGGTCGCTCCTCGCGGGGCCGAGACGGCGGTCATCCGACCACCTCCGGGCCCGTTGGGGCCACAACGGGAAGGTTGCGGAGGAACTCCTCCTCAAGGTCCACCCCCCGCAGGTCGAGACGTTCCAGCCGCCAGCCCTCCTTGAGGATCCGGGCCAAGAGGGTCGGGAGCTGCCGGTCTGGCCGGGCCAGCCAGAGGCGCACACGAGCCCCTCCGCTGCGTTCATCGATCTCCCAGCGGACCTCGTCCGGCCGGGACTCTGTCGAGATCCACCCCCGGAGCAACATCTCCACCTCCGTCGCAGGTTGCCGGAACCACGCCCGGACGATCCGACCGTAGGCTTCGCCGGCCTCCGTATCCCCTATGGGAATCAACCGGCCCTGAGACATCATACCCACCCGGTCGGCCAGGCGTTCCACATCGAGGAGATTGTTGGCGCTGAGAAGGACCGTTTGGCTCCGCTGTCGGCAGACCTCAGAGATGGTCCGACGGATCTCTTCCGCGCTCGCGGGGTCCAAGCTGCTCGTGGGTTCGTCCAGGAGGAGAACGGGGGTCTCCAGGACGAACGCTCGGACGAACGCGAGCTTGCGCTGCATGCCCGTGGAATAGGTCCGGTAATCCCGTCCCATGGCTCCTTCAAGGCCCAGGGCTTGGATCAACGGACGGGCACGACGTTCCAGTTCCGCCCGTCCCAGTCCGTAGAGCCCCGCAAAGTAGCGCAGATTTTGCCACCCGTTCAGGCGATAGTAGAAAGATCTCTCCGAGTTTGTCACCAACGCCACAGAACCGCGGGCCCGTCCCTCCTCCCGGACGACATCGTACCCCAGGACCCGGGCCTCCCCGGAGGTCGGCAGGAGGAGTGTGGAGAGTATCTTCAGGAGGGTCGTCTTGCCGGCCCCATTCGGGCCGATCAGTCCGTAGATCTCCCCGGGGGCCACGCTTAGGCTGATCCGGTCCAACGCCGTGGTCGGGGGTTTTCGCGAACGCCGCCAGAGGCCTCCGGGAGCCTCAAAGACCTTGCAGAGCTCCCGGATCTCAATCGCCGAGCTCATGGATAGGATCGACCAGACCGGCAAGGTCTCATCACACTTTCAGAGACTTGGAGGCGTGGATTCAAGATGGGAGCGGCCTTGGGTCTGGGGACGGGATCTCGGGAGGAGAGAGGATGGCGGCCGGTTGGACGACGACCCAACGCGCCCTTCGGAAGATCGGAGGTTGGAGCCTCCTTATCGGTTCGGTCCAGTTCGTCGCGCTGATGGCCGTAGAAGAGTTGCTGATCCCGGGTTTCAGCCCGCTGACGAACACGATCAGCGATCTGGGGTCCGACCGGATCACGTCGTACGACTGGATGTTCAACGGTTCGGTCATTGCGATCGGGCTTTTCACCCTCCTCGGCGTCGGGGGCGTCCACGCGGTCCTCCGGCGAAGCGAGCGAAGCCCGGTGGGGGCGTACTTGCTGGCCCTCTCGGGCATCGGCGCTATCGGGGTCGGCCTCTTCCCGGAGACTCACCCCGGGCCATACCACACGATCTTCGCCTTCCTGGCCTTCGCCATGGCCAACACCGCGTTGATCGTTCTGGGAGGGTCGTTCTCCGGGGACCGGGAATGGGGGTCGTACGCGCTCTATAGCGGAGGTTCAGGGATCGTGGGCTGGGTCGCCCTCCTCCTCTCCGCGATCGGCCGCTACGGTCCCCTGGACCAGGGGGGGATGGAACGTCTTATCGTCGCCCCCGTCCTGCTCTGGGCCATCATTGTCGGAGCCCGGATGGCGCGACCAGCACCCCGCCCGCCTCCCGCGGTCTGGCCCGGGCCGGCCCCCCCGGAGGGGCCGGAATCAGGTTGATGGGGGGGCCGTGGGAGGCTCTCCCGAGGGAGATGGGGTCTCCAAAGCCTCTGGACCCCGGGCGGATCCGGCCATCGACAGGGTCTCGGTGGTGAAGAGAGAGAACAGGATCACGAGGAACCCGGCCGCGTTGAAGGTCGCGCTCACCAGCCACGCGTCGAGATAGTCGTGGGTCAGCACCTCGAAGATAACCCCCGCGAGGACGGCGGCGAGGCTTACCAGGGCGAATCCGACCCCGAGGTAGATGAGGGGGCGGTTCCGGAGACGGCGCCCACTGGACAGGGCGTAATAGGCGATCAGGCTCCCCACCACAAGGGTCAGGCCCATGACGCCTCGAAGGATCCACAGGGAGAGGGGTTCGTTCATCGCCGCACCTCTTGACGCATCGAGTTCCACATGGAAGCGAGTCGGTCCTGCCGCAGGTCCCGGTATCGCACGTCCACCTTAAGCTCGGGCCCCCTCATTTCGATCCGGACCTCCTGAACCCGGCTGCGGAAGAGCTCCACCTTCTTGCCCTCGGGGGTAAAAACGAACTGCTGAACCCCCAGGAGGGACAGGGATTCCAGTTCGTGAATCTTCCGGTAAACGGAACTGTGGGGGAGACTTAGCTGCAGCTCCAGCTCGCGGGCGGTCCGAGCCTTCTCGGTGGTTGCCTGGAGGATCCGCCGGGAGACCCGATCTCCGAGGGCCTCGAGGATCCTTTCGTCAGACGTCGATGGGGGGGACACAGGACCGGAGGAATTCAGATCGGACTCCCACATTCCTCGTCACCAGCCCGGCCGCCCAAGAGTTCCCGGAGCGCCCCGAATCACGATCAGGGGCCCGGACCGGGGATTGGCACCTTCCTTATATGAGACCCGTCAGAGCCGACCCCGGCTTCGGAACGCCAAGGGCATATCGACCGCCCGGGGGGGTCCATATCGAAGGGAGCGACAGACCCCCGGCTGGCATCTCCGGGGTGACGGGGAGGGTCCTTCGGCGGGGGGCGGTCCCCCCTTTTGCGGGGTGCTCTTCATCCGTTGTCGACGCGGGCTGACAGTGAAGGCCTTGGTAAAGACCCTGTCAGGGTTTCCGGTAACCCCTCCGGGACCTCCGGTCCTTCGGTCGGGGGGAGATGGAGCCGGAGGAAATGGGATTCGAAACCACGGGGGAAAGACGCTCTTTCCGGGGCGGTCTTTTGAGACCCTGAGTCCCAGATCTGGGACTCAGACTTGGGAATGGTCTTGCGTTTATAAGGCCCCCTTCGGGAATCTATGACATGTATGACGACCGATTCGGCGGGAGGCCCGATCGAACGCCCGATCAGGACGAGGACGCCCGGTATGGTCGCGGCGATCGTCTTCGTGGCGATCATCATCCTGCTGGCCGGATTATCCCTGTGGGCCCCGACAACCGTGAGCGGCCCTCTTCCCTCGTCGCACCGCTCGGAGACCTCGGCCCTCCGGACCAGCTATCTCAACCTGAGCATTCAGATCAACGCGACCAATGGGTGGCCCCAGTACGTCCCGGCCAACTTCACGGTCCCGGCCGGGCGGGTTATCGTCACCATCGTGGACCATGACATGCCGATGAACTGGAGCCAGTGCCCGTGCGTGGTCAATGGGACCGCCGGCAACGTCGAGGATATCAACGGAACCCCCTACCACGTGGTTCCGTCAAGCAACGTAGCCCACACCTTCAATATCCCGGCGCTCGGGATCGCGGTGTACTCTCCGGGTCAATCGGTGGTCACCTTCACGCTCTATCTGAACCAGACCGGGTCCTTCGTCTGGGCCTGTATCGCTCCTTGCGGGGCGGGTAGCGATCCGTACTCCACGCCCCCCATGGGCGTGCCCGGTTACATGATGGGGACCCTCACCGTGGTCTGAAGCTCGACTGGGGAGTATACCCACAAGGACGGGGGTTTCCGATGTCGGGTCACCTTCGGACCTCCACGAATCGGGACACCCGGGCGATCGAAGTGCTCCGGGTGGGGATCGGGGTCGTCTGGGCCCTCAACCTCCTCTTCGTGGTCGACCCGTCCAACCAGTTCTTCCCGACCTTCTCTTCCACGGCGTTGAGCTTCGCCCCCAGCACCCTGGGGGGCCCCGCCCTGGCCCAATTCGCGGCCGCGCACGCGTACCTGTTCGCCTGGCTCGTCGCGGGGATCACCACCTACTTGGCCATCGCCTTCCTGCTGGGTCTCACCACCCGGGTCGCGACCCTCGTGGGAGCCGCCTTTTCCGCGATCCTTCTCCTGACCCAGTTCGGGAGCACCTTCTTCTTCCCCGGAGGAACAGACGTCGGGCCCCATCCTCTGTACCTCCTGATCTATGCGACCCTCTGGATTGGGGGTGCCGGCCAGACCTACGCCCTCGACGCCTGGTTCCGCGCTCGCGTTCGAGGAGCTCGCCCCGCCTCTCTTCGGAAGATGCCCTCACAAGCCACCCCCGAGACCTAGACCCGGGCTGAACGCGAGGCTCCGGGAGGACATTTCCCGGGGAGTTCGGCAGCCTCCGTCCCTTCCCTTCGAGGCCCCCAGGTCCCGGGGACCTCAAGGAGGCCCTGAAACTGTATGGCAAAACCGAGATCCCGGCCCCCAGATAGAGGCCGCGCCTCGGGGGCCGGCCGGACCGCTTGACATCTCGTGGAAACCCAAACCCCTCTTGCGCAGGGCCAAGGGGCCGGGGAGGCTCGCGAGCCCTACAGAAGGGGCCGAGTCCATCCGAATCCTCTGGTCCTCGCGTCCCCGGAGCTTTCAATCTCCCCATCCCGGAACGCCGGCCACCTGGCGTCTCCACCCGAAGAAGTGGATGTAGAGATAGATATTGGCAAAGACGGCCGCCGCGTATCCCACGAACGGAACCTCGATGGACAGGTTGGCGAGGGCCCACCCGGAGAAGGCGGTGGCGCCGCTGGCCGAGCCCACCCGGGTGGCCTGGTTGGTTCCGGCAACCTCCGCACGGTCGGAGGCGGGCACCATTCCGACCATCGCCGAGGTTTGGGTCGGCAGGGCCATCACCCGCAAGGCCGGTAGGACCACGAATATGGCGAGAGACAAGGGCAGAAGGCGAACGAAGGCGAACACGAGGGCGAGGGCTCCGGCCAGCCCGCGGGTGTACGAGAGGCTGGGCACGAATCCCCACCGTCTCTCCAGCGCGGGGGCGAGAAGGAGCGCAAAGGTGGCCACGAGGCCGCTCGCGGTGGAGTAGAAGGACATGTCCGTCCGGGGAAAGTCGTAGACCAGCACGAAGAACGGGACCAGGAAGGGCGTGATCAATCCCTGGGAGACCCCGTTGAGGATACCGGTGATGGAGAACTTCCGAATCACCCGGCGACTGTCGAGGTCGGGTCGCCCGCCCCGCGGACGAGGAACAACTTCGACCGGGATGGCCAGAAGGACCCCGGCGGAGGCCAGGACCGTTCCGAGCCAGAAGAGGGTCGCGAAGGGAAAAAAGGCCACCGTGAGGGCGCCGACGGCGGCGAGGAAACCGTTGAGGAAGGCAAAGAGGCTGAACATCCGGGTTCGGGCCGTTCGTTCGACCAGGGAGGACAGAATCGCCGTCTGAAAGGGCTGGGCCATCCCCCCGACACCGCCCCCCGCGAGAGAGCCGGTGGCACTGAACCCTCCGAGAACGGCCGCCACCCCGACCAGCATGAGCGAGGGGTGGAGGGCCAACAGCAGGGAAGCAACGGGAAGGGGAACGAGAGAGGCCAGGTAGGTCCCTCGCAGCGCTACGCGGGTTCCCACCCGCCCCAGGACGAAGACCAGCCCCGCCGTGGCCAGGGCGCCACCGGTGTAGAGGAGCCCCAGCAAGAACACACCCTGATGAAGGTCCTCCAAGAGCAGGTACGGAAAGGCCAAATTGAGGAACCCGGCCGCGAAACTGCGAAGACCCCGGCTCAGCCCGAGCAAGGCGAGTGAGCGACGGGCGTGAGGGGGGAGGATCTCCCCCTCCGCAGGGCCCGGGACAGGCTCAAGCAGAGGAAGGGACTCCCGAATTGGCACGGACCGTCAAGGGCAGGGGAACGAGCGGGAAGTCTCCGCTTCGAGGTGGTCGCGCTCTCGAAGGGCGAAGGGCCTCGCTTCCCAAGGCCCGGACTACGGCTGACCCTTGTCCGGACCCGTCGAGGCCCTTCGGGCCGCCTCGGCGAGGGACTGCTTGCCCCCTTTCAGGACAAAGTTCCCGTGATACGTCAGCACGATGTCCACGTCGAGATGGGAGAGCCGCCGCAGGGAGATGAGGGCCATCGAGGTGGAAAAGGTGAATTCCGGGGGCGAAACCGAAAGGCCCTGACCCTCCCCGAAGACCGCATCCCCCGGGAACAAGATCTTCCGGGTGGGGGCGTAATAGGACACGTGCCCCGGGGTGTGCCCCGGCGTGGCCACGGCCATGATCCCCTCGAAGCACTCCTTCAGGATGTCCCCGTCCTTGAGCATCTCGTGAACGTGGAAGGGCTCCGCCGGAGGCATGCCCTTGCCGGTGTAGGGGGGGTCCTGGGCGAGATAGGCCGCCTCGATCCAGTGGGCGTACACCTTGGCCCCGGTCTTTTCCGCGAGGGCCCGCAGGTTTCCACTGTGGTCGCGGTGCAGATGCGTGACGAGGATAGAGCGGATGGACCTTAAGGGGATCTGCCGCTGGGCGCAATAGGCTTCCACAAAGGAGGCGGCCCCGACATATCCCGGCTGTCCTCCTTGCCCGGGAGAGGGGGGGAGACCCGTGTCGATCAAGGTGTAGCTGCTCCCCTGGGAGTCCTTCAGGAGGAACACGTTGGTCGAGAACTGGGGAGAGGGGTTCAGTCCGTCTATGGTGTGGATGCCGGGAAGTATCTCGCTCATGGGCGGCGCACAGTCCCGGCAGTTCATATATGTTGAGAACCCCCCGTGATGAAAGGGACTCTTCATGACCGAGGGCCTCTATCTGCGCGATGCGTACCTGAGGAATTTCTCCGCGACGGTGGTACGGTCCTCCCCGGGGGAGATCGGGCTATCGGCCACCGCGTTCTATCCCACGGGGGGAGGGCAGCCCTGCGATACGGGGACACTCTCCGGTCCGGACGGCCGGGTCGTACGGGTTGTAGACGTGACGAAATCTCCGACAGGGATCCTTCACCGGATCGAAGGGGATCCCTTTCCCGTGGGAACCCCGGTCGAGGGACGCGTCGACTGGGACCGCCGGTACACGCACATGCGTTATCACACCGGCCTGCACATCCTCAGCGGTGTGGTCTACCACCGCTTCCGGGCCGCCATCACGGGGGGACAGATCTACGAGGACCGCGCCCGCATGGACCTCTCCCTCCCCGAGCTCAACGCGGCCCTGGCCGAGGAGGTGGTGGCCGACATGAGGCGCGTGGTGGCGGAGGACCGGCCCATCCACGTCCGGTTTCTCTCCCGGGATGAGGCCCAACGGGATCCCTCCTTGGTCCGGGTGGCCGCCCAGCTGATGCCGGACGTCTCGGAGGTCCGCCTCATCGACATCGAAGGGTTCGACGTGCAGGCCGATGGCGGCACCCACGTCCGGTCAACGGGAGAGGTCGGGGACATTCGCCTGCAGCGCATCGAAAATAAGGGCGCGAGGAACAAGCGCCTCTATCTGGAACTCGGACCACCCCCCCGAAGGGAGCTGTAAACGAGTCGGGCCCCTCCCGCCTCTGGGAGGGCCGGTCTCCTCCCCCTCACGAGGGCGGATCTTCCGTCGTGTGGGCCGTCACGTGAGCCTTGAGGGCCTCCCGCGCCTCGGCCAGTCTCTGACGGTGCTCCCGGACCTTTTCCTCCGCTTCCGCCAGGGCCTCCTCGTGGGGCTCGATCGCAGTGGCGTGGTCCAAGAGTCGGCTCTCATGTTCGACGAGGGCCGCTTCGCGGGCCTGGAGCTCCTCACGTCGCCGTTGGAGTTCCTCTTCGGCCTGTTTCACCTGCGCCGTCCGCCGCTCCAGGTCCTCCTGGGCGGTCCGGATATCCCCCCGCTTCTCTTCCAGCTGGGCCAGCTCCGCGTCGAGCCTCTGACGTCGGTCCTCCAGGAGGCGTTCCCGATCCTCGAGCTGGTTCATCCTCTCCCGCACGTCCCGGAGCATCTCGGCCTGCTGGGCCTTGCGGGTCTGGGTCTCCTCGTCAAGGGCTTGACGTTTGCGGGAGAGCTCCTCCTGGGCCTCGAGGATCTCCTTCTCCTTGACCGCGAGGCGGGTCTCCGTCTCGTGACAGGCCTTCTCCTTCTCGGCCAGGGCTTCGAGACGGGTCCTCAGTTGGGCCCGGTCCTCGTCGATGTCGGTTCGGGCCCGGGCGAGCCTCTCCTCCTCCTTGCGCAGCCTCTCCCGTGCCGCCTCGAGCTCGTGGGCGGTGTTCTCCACGAGGCCCGCGGCGGAGAGCTTCTTTTCGATCTCCTTCAGGCGAGCCTCTCTCCGCACGAGGTCCTTTTCGAGGGTCTCCAGGTCGTGAACACGCCGCTCGAACTCCTCTTCCCTTCGGGAGAGCTCCTCGAGCCGCCGGACCAAGGCCTTCGCCTGGGAGGCCGCGTCCCGATCGGAGGGAGGGGGCCCCCGGGAGCCCTTCGAAGGTCGGGAGGGGGAGGACTTCGATGGGCGCGATCGCGCCAAGGGTCGGCGGGGGACCTCCTTGCGGCGCAGGCGGGGAGGCGGGGATTTTCGCGAACGCTTGGACCGGGGCATGGATCAGGACCTCTCGACGCGGGAGAGAAGTCAGATTCGGCTGAAAAGGGCTTTGGCGAACAGGAAGTGAAGGTCCGGTGGCCCCACCCCGGGGCTCCGGCGACGGCGGAGAACTGTTCGAAAGGACCGAAGCTAGCAGCAGCCGCCGGAGCCGCAGCCGCAGCTGCCCCCGTTCTCGGCGCTGGCCCCGCAGGAGCCGCAGCCCCCCCCGGCGCCGGCTTCGGACATCGGGAGGTTGGGGTTCGTGATCTTGAATCCGGACTCCTCCGGGGTCTGGACGTAATCGATGTGCGCCCCTTGGAGAAACTCGGAGCTGTACGGGTCCACGACAAACTTCACGCCATCGACTTGGAGGATCTCGTCCCCGTTCTTGGGCTTGTCGAAGGCCATTCCGAACTGGGGACCCATGCCGCCTCCGCAGCACCCTCCCCCTCCTCCCAGCTGGACGAAGACCCGTACGGCCATACCGGACTTCTGCCCTTGGAGCAGGGACTTGACCTGTTGGACCGCGAGAGGAGAGACCACCATCTCAAAAGGGCTCTTCGCGGACTCGACCGCGGTCTTCACGGAGGCGGTGTTGCTCACCATCGACCTCACCGATGGCCAACAACTCCACCCAAAATATATAAGACAACCGCCCCGCAAGGCGCGACAAGGAAGGTCCCCCCCGGGTTCCTCTCAGCCCTGCAGGAACACAGGGTCACCGGTCCGGACCGGCCCCTCCTCGAGAACACGGGCATAGGCCCCCCGGTGCCCTCGGATCCGGCGCAGGAAATCGGTTCCGTAAATCTGGACCTGGTAACAGGGAAGGCAAGGCCGGGAGACCTGAACGAGGGCCAAACTTCCCAGCCGAAGGGTCTGCCCCACCGAGAGCTGATCCTCCTCGATCCCGGCCAGGGTGAAGTTCTCCCCGAGGGACCCCGGGCCGACCGGATAACCTTCCCGTGCCAGGGTTTCCAGGGTCGAGAGGGGCAAGAGAAGAACGGCGGAATCGGGGTCTCCACCCAAGTGCTCTGTTCGGTAGCGGTTGAAGTCCCCTTCGACACCCTGCCGACGGACCCACACGGGACCCGCCACGGGGTGCTTGGGAAGACCCCCTTGAGGGGAGACGTTGATCTGGTGTACCCGGGCCGGCGGGAGGATCGGGCCGGACATTCCGAGAGGCACTCCGGCCCCAGGCTCAGGCGAAGCTCTTCCCGCAGGAGCAGGTTTGCTTCGCGTTGGGGTTCTTGATCTTGAATCCCGAAGCCTCCAGGGTCAGAAGGAAATCGATCTCCACGCCGTTGAGCAGAGGCGCGCTCGCCGGATCGACAAGGATCGTGAGGTTCTGGCCGGCCTCGATCCTTTGATCCGCCTCCGTCGGCTCGTCGAACATCATGCCGTAGGTCAGGCCGGAGCAACCCCCTCCCTGCACGTAGAGACGCAGGGCCTTTCCCTCCTGATGGGATTGTCTCTGGATCCTCAGGATCTGCTCTCGGGCCGCGGGGGTGACGTGCACCTCAATCACCGGGGGGGCCGGAGGGGCCGATCCCAGCTGAATGAGACTTCCCGACATAGCCATTTGGCAGGGGCGTCCCGACTATAAATCGACTAGGTCGCGCGTCGGCTGACGGGCCCGCCTCGAGAGAAGACATGTCCGCCCGGGTCGGGCCAAGGCAGGAGGTGGCCCCCGGGCCCCCTCGAGCGGGACCTCGCTCTTCGAGAAAGCCCCTGACGGTGTTTCGAGGGAGCTATTGATATACTGGCACAAATATGCGGCCCTCAGGTGTCCAACTATGGGACAACGGATCGGCAAGGAACAGGTCAAACGCGAAAAGGGCTACCTGTACTATCTCGGAAAGGACGGGTACATCTGGCGGACGCCGACGAAGCTCAACAAGAAGGGGAAGAAGGCCCGGGTGGGTACGGAGAAGTATACCCGCGAGGAAGGCTACATGTATTACGTGGACAAAGCCGGGTACCTCGCGCGGGCCAAGATGAAGAACGCCTGAAACCCCAGGCTCCTTTGTTCGGCCCCGCGGGACGGGACCTCCCCGGTCCGCGGGGCCCTATCCTTTGGGACGGGCGCGTCCTTCCCCCTAAAGATCGAACTTTTCCTTGAGGAGCGAGCGGACGAACCCGCTCGCCTGCTGAAGGGTCACCACCGGGGGCACCGGTCGCTCCTGCGGGTCGACATGCACGTCGAGCAGGGCCACACCCTTCTGGGCCAAGGCCTCAGAAAGGGCCGATTCGAGGTCTTCCGGTCGCTCCACGGAGCGTCCCCACGCTCCGCAGGCCCGGGCGTAGGCGGCAAAATCCGGGTTCACGAGATCGGTCCCCCAGTCTGGGAACCCTTCGACCTCCATCTCGAACTTGATCATCCCGAGCTTCCCGTTGTTGAGGACCACCACCGTCAGATCGAGCGCGTGCCTCACCGCCGTAATGAGATCGCTCATGGTCATGGCGAAGCCCCCGTCCCCGCAGACGGCGATCACGGGTCTCTCCGGGTGACTGAACTTGGCCGCGATGGCCCCGGGAAGGCCCACGCCCATCGTGGCGAGCCATCCCGAGAAGATCATCCTCTGTCCCGCCTGTACGGAAAAGTTCCGGGCCATCCAGACCGTGACGTTCCCGACGTCCACGGAAAGAATCGCCCCGGGGGGAGCTCGTCGGGAGAGAGTGGCGGCCACGTACGGAGGGCGGATCGGGACCCGGGGATCGTTCTCGATAGAGGCCATCTTCTCTCTCCAGGTCTTCATGGACTTCTGAAGACGGTCCAGGAATGACTGGTCCGTCCGGGACGGGATCCCCGGCAAGAGAGCCTGGAGGGTCAGACGGGCGTCCCCCACCAGCGGCACGTCGACGGCGTACCGCTTCCCGATCTGGGTGGCCCGGGTGTCGATCTGGACGGTCCGGGCTCGGGAGGGAAGGAACCACGTGTAGGGGTACGAGGTTCCGACCATGACCAGGATCCGCGCCCGGTCCATGGCCTCCTGGGCCGGGCGCGTCCCCAACATGCCGAGGCCCCCCACGCACAGCGGATCTTCATCCGGAAAGAGATCCTTCGCGGGGAGGGTTTTGACGATGGGGGCCTGCAGCATCTCGGCAAAGCTATGGATCTCCGCTTCCGCTCCCCGGGCCCCCTTCCCCACAAGGATCACGACAGGCCCCTCCTCCCGGAGGACCTCCCGAGCCTTCTCGAGGTCGGCCGCGGGGGGGACCGTGACACCCTGAGCATAATCGAGGGGGGAATCCGCGGCCGTCGAGGGCACCGTCATCCGCGCCACGTCCTGGGGGATATTCAGGTGGGAGACCGTCCGGTCAACGAGACAGGCCCGGATGGCGCGGGAGATCACCCGGGGGGCCTGCTCCGGGTTCACCACCGGTTGGTTGTAGCGGGCCACGTCCTCGTACAACCGCACGAGGTTGACCTCCTGAAAACCGTCCAGTCCGAGGAGATCGGATTCGAGCTGCCCGGTGACGGCCAGCACGGGGCAGCTCTCCATCTTCGCCTCGTAGAGGCCATTGAGGAGGTGGATCGCGCCGGGGCCACTCGTGGCGAGGCACACCGCCAGCCGCCCGGTGAGCTTGGCCTCGGAGGCGGCGATGAGCGCCGCGTTCTCTTCGTGACGCACCAGCACGAACTCGGCCTGGTCCCGATGTCTTCGGATGGAATCGACGACGGCGTTGACCGCATCACCGGGAACCCCGTAGAAGCGACGAACGCCAAGACCCACAAGCTTCTCCACCAAAACATCCGCCACGTTCATGCGACCGGCCCTCGGACCCAGGCCCAGGGAGGCGAGCATCAAGTAGATTTGGCAACGCGGAGACGCGCGAGGGAGCGCCTTCGGCACGAGGCCGGCTCGGCGCCGCCGTCTCGACGGACCGGGGCTCGCCGAAGCGGATCCCCTGTGAGATGATCCCCCGTTCCGGCGTCAGCCGGGCCCGGGGCCACGGCGCTCATTTTCCGTCGACCTCGGGCCCACCTAGGCGACCCTCCTTTGCGCACGGTCGGGGTCCTCGAAGGGAGGACCCCGGTGATCCCCGAGCGTTGGGGACGTGGGGGGGAGCTCCGGGGAAGGAAAGATGCCGAGCGGGGGGGAGGTTGGGTATGTCTGGGCTCCACCGAAGTACGCAGGCCCCCCTCCGAAGCCTCGCGACACTCCGGTTCTCGGTGGGCTTAAGCGGGGGGTCTCGATGACCGTCTCGTGATCTCGACCTCAGGGGCGGCCGAGGAAGGACGACGGGTGGTCGAGGAGAGCCTGGGGCGTGCCGGACGATTGGGTCTCACTATCCGGCAGATTTGCGAGGCGACGGACGTCCCCCTCCGCCTCGTGGAAGACGTTCTCGAAGAGCTAAACCGGGCCGGCCTCGTCGAACGAGTTGGCCGCGGACTTTGGATCCTCCGCGGGCCAGACGGGACGACGGACCTAGACCCTCAGGACACTCCCGGGCGTTATGAAGAGGAGTTTGGCCGTTGGTCCGGCCTCGCTCTGGGAGAGTATCGCGGCTCGATCCAGTTCGGTCCCAACGAGAGGCTCCCCGTCCACCGTTGGTGGCCGTACGTCCAGGGTTTCTCCGCGGAATTTGTGGACGCCACCCTTCAGGAGATCGACCTTGGTCCGCGGCCGGAGGTCTTGGATCCCTTTTGCGGCAGCGGAACGGTCCTCGTGGTGGGCCGTCAGCGGGGGGCGAGAGCGCTCGGGATCGAGTATCTGCCGATCGCGGCCAAGGCGGCCCGGACCAAGCAGCTGTGGGACGTCTCCGCCGGCCGGCTCCGGAGAGAGGCCGAAGACCTGGACCGACGGGCGAGGTCCCTCGCGGACCTCCCGGGCGTCCCCTTTTTGAGGGAAACCCGACGTCAGTTCTCTTCCGAGAACCTCACGGGCCTCCGGAGACTTCGAGGGGCGCTCCAGGGACTTCGCCATGGCCTTGAGCGGGAGCTCCTGGAGATCGCCTTCGCGCGGATCCTGATCGAAGCGAGCCGCCTGACCCGAGCCCCCTGTCTGGGATACCGACGGGGTCGAGCCGTTCGGACCCCTCCTCCTCGGGAGCTCTTCCGTAAGGCGGTCGAAGAGATGGCCGAGGATCTCGAGCTCCTCCAGGCCGATCGTCCGTCCTGGGGTCCTCCGGCTTCGGTCCGGGAAGAGGATGCCCGGACCGTCGAGCTCCCTCCGGAGCGGTTCTCTCTCGCGATCACGAGCCCCCCGTACGTGAACGGCTTGGATTATGTCATGAATTACAAGTTGGAGATGGCCTGGCTCGGCCTGGTGGGATCGTACTCCGACCTTCGGCGCTTGAAATCCGATCTGGTGGCGTGTGACAATGTCCCCCGACACGTGATCTCCACCCATCGCCCCGGCCCGGAGGTGGAGGGCGAAGCGTGGCTCACGGACATCCGGCGACGGATGGGCCGGCATCTCGAGTCCAAGGGGAGCTATCGCCGTCGCGACATGGACCGGGTGGTCGCCAAGTACTTCGACGACCTGGTCCCCGTAATCCGCCGGGTGTACCGGAGCCTTCGCCCCGGTGGCCGCTTCGTGGTCGTTAACGGGGACTCGTACATCGCCGGAACCTACATTCCGAGCGACCTCATCTTCGCCCGGCTGGCCGCGAACGTGGGTTTCGAAGTGGAATCGGTCTTGGTGGCCCGGCACCGCCGGTCCGGGCAGCACCATCGCTTCGATCTCCGAGAGAGCGTTCTCACGTTGAGGAAGGTGAAGTGAGGATGAAGGGGGAAGGAGGGGGGAGGGCCCGGGGGAAGGCCCCGGGGCGATCTCCCGGACTCCCCAGGGGCGTGTTCCCACGTCCTTGGATCCCGCGGGGGACGTCTAAGGACGAGACGGGTCTGGCCTCTCGGAGGCCAGGGGGGACCAGGGGTACCGGAAATAGCCCCCGGGCAGGGACAGGCTTTGAACCCGACGACCCGGGAACTTCGCACAGTTTATATACAGACCCCATACTCAAGGGACTTTGCGCATCGGGCGGTGCTCGGTGATGCACCATGCACTCAGCGAGAGGGGGCTCTCGCTGGGGAAGCGGGGAGACGAGGGGCGGGGGCCCCGAGTCGCGTGACCCGGCGCATACGCAGATTCTGGACGCTTGTTGAGTGCGTCAAATGTAGCTGTCTCCTGTCACTTGGGGAATGGCTCGGCTCGGGCGCCGATGAAGGTCGTGCCAAGCTGCGATAAGCCGAGGGTAGGCGCAAGGAACCTGAGATCCTCGGATCACCGAATCGGAACTCCGGACCGCAAGGTCAATCCGTCCTGGATGGGGAACCCCCCGAAGTAAAGCATTCTAGTAGGGGGAGGAAGAGAAATCAATCGAGATGCCGTGAGTAAAGGCGATCGAAAACGGCAGAGGACAAACCGAATCGCCCGGGGAGACCTGGGCGAGATGTGGGGTGGTGGACCCTCGCACGTCCTCCCCACCCAAGCCGAACGCGGCTGGAACGCCGGACCGTAGCGGGTGAAAGTCCCCTAGGCGGTGGGTGGAAGGACGATTGGGGGTATCCTGAGTACCGTGCGTTGGAAATCGCGCGGGGAGCTGGGAGGTACAGACTTCCGATCCTAAATACGTCCCGAGACCGATAGCGAAGTAGTAGTGTGAACGAAAGCTGAAAAGTACCTCGGAAGGGAGGTGAAAAGAGCCTGAAACCAGGTGACGACAAGCCGCATGGGCCCCCAAGGAACGAACCCGTCCTCGGACGGGGGACACAGGGTCCATGCGTCCGTTTTGAACAACGGGCCAGGGAGTTCTGATCCATGGCGAGGTCAAGCCGTTGAAACGGCAGAACCGCAGGGAAACCGACGGTCCGCACCCGGGAAACCGGGGAGGGACGAGGTGGGCTCGCCTGTAGTCATGGGTGGGAGACCCGAAGCCAATCGATCTAAGCGTGGGTAGGTTGAAGCCTGCCGAAAGGTAGGTGGAGGACCGAACCGGTGTTGACGTGCAAATCATTCGGATGACCTGCGCTTAGGGGTGAAAGGCCAATCTAGACTGGGAATGGCTGGTTCCTCCAGAAACTACTCGCAGGTAGGTCTCGGTGGAGGCAGTCCGGTATGTAGAGCACCGATTATGGGACACGGGCCCGAAAGGGCTCGGCCTGTTGTCGAACTCCGAAGTGCCGGACGTCAAAGAAGCCGGGAGTGAGCGCGGCAGGGGTAAGCCCGCCGTGCGAAAGGGAATGCAACCCAGCCCCGTATTAAGGGCCCCAAGTGCCGGCTCAGTGTCAAACCAAAGGGCGTCCGTGCTCCTAGACAACTGGGAGGTGGGCTCAGAAGCAGCCATCCTTCAAAGAGTGCGTAACAGCTCACCAGTCGAGAGCATGGGCACCGAAAATGGACGGGGCTAAGCCGGCCCCCGATATACGGGCACACCCCCGGAGGGGGGTGATTGTGTATGGAGGCGCGTGGCGCGGGTAGAAGTGGGGGCGTGAGCTCCCGTGGACCGCGCCATGATGAAAATCCTGGGAGGAGTAACAGCAAAGACGGGTGAGAATCCCGTCCGCCGAAGGGGCCAGGGTTCCTCGACAACGATCATCCGTCGAGGGTTAGTCGATCCTAAGTGAGTCCTTAATCGGAACTCGCGAAAGGGAACACGGTTAATATTCCGTGACCCACGGCTCAAAGCGCACGATTTTTGCATGGGGCTAGCGGGAGCGGGCATATGCCGGCCTGTTGCGGGCCCGTCGCCCGGGGGAGTACCGTCATGGTGAGAACCCGGGGAAGGACCTGGAGGTCCGTTATGCGGACTTTCCGTAATGCCCCGTGTCCGTGAAAAGGGTCGTGCGGCAACCGTGGCTCGTACCGAGAACTGACACAGGTGCCCCTGGGTGAGAAGCCCAAGGCGTATCGGCGAGAATCCGTGTGAGGGAATTCGGCAAATTAGCCCCGTAACTTCGGGAGAAGGGGTGCCAGACACGCGAGTGTCTGGTCGCAGTGACCAGGGAGCTCCGACTGTTTAATAAAAACATAGGTGGCCGCGAGACCGAAAGGTTGTGTATGGCCGCTGAATCCTGCCCAGTGTCGGTATCTGAAAGCCCGGTTCAACGGGAAGAAGGACCGATAAACGGCGGGGGTAACTATGACCCTCTTAAGGTAGCGTAATACCTTGTCGCTTAATTGGCGACTTGCATGAAGGACCAACGAGAGCTCTACTGTCCCCACGCGGAAGCCGGTGAAACTGACTAACTGGCGAGCAGTCCAGTTGCCATCGTCTGAAAGCGAAGACCCCGTGGAGCTTTACTGCAGCCTGCGGTTGTGGTACGAGATCGGATGTGTAGGGTAGGCGGGACACGTTACCAGGGCGCGCCGCCAGGTGCGTTCCGAGTGGCCGATGAAACACCGCCCTTCCGGTCTTGTATCGCTCACCCCCGAAAGGGGGGACACCCGTAGGTAGGCAGTTTGGGTGGGGCGCCACGCCCTCCAAATGATAACAAGGGCCACCAATGGTCGCCTCAGGTGGGTCAGAAATCCACCGTAGAGTTCAAGGGCAAAAGGCGGCTTGACTGGGTTCTGCCTAACGAGGAACCCAGATGGGAAACCAGGGCCTAGCGAACCACTGTGTCCTGTTTTGTACGGGCCAGTGATAAGAGAAAAGTTACCCCGGGGATAACTGAGTTGTCTCCAGCAAGAGTCCCTATCGACCTGGAGGCTTGCTACTTCGATGTCGGTTCTGCCTATCCTGGTGGTGCAGCAGCTACCAAGGGTGGGGTTGTTCGCCCATTAAAAGGGATCGTGAGCTGGGTTTACACCGTCGCGAGACAGGTGTGTTGCTTTTTGGCGGTGGTGCAAGGGTGTCTGAGGAGAAGGTTCCCACAGTACGAGAGGAACGGGGAATCGGCGCCTCTAGTCCACCTGTTATCCGGCAGGGTATAGCAGGGCCGCCACGCGCTCCGGGATAAGGGCTGAAAGCATCTAAGCCCGAAACCCCCTTCGAAAAGAGACACCCGAGATCCCTCGTAAAACACGAGCTCGATAGAGCCGGGGTGTACGATGGAAGCCTTCGGGCGACCATCTCAGCCCGCGGCCACTAACGATCGAGGCTACCTCTGGACGCACTCTCCGTCACACAGGATCCGCGTATGCGAACCCCCGGCCGGGGCCTGCCTCCCCGGTCGGTTTTTCCTTTTGATGAGGTTCGGTCCGGACCGGCGAGCGGAAGGCGTCCTCCTCGATCGAGGAGGCTTTTGCCCGAGGGGAGGCGGGAACCTCGGTCCCCACCTCGGTGCGTAACCTCCCTCGGAAGAGCCCGGGATCGCGTTCGCGGCCCCGACGAGCCAGGGTCCCTCAGGGTCGATTGTCACCGGGGGAGGGCGATGTTCCTGAGGGAGGAGGGGATCTCGTTCCGCTAAGCCTGCCGTGTCCGGGGAGGACCAAACCTTTGCCCGGAGGGGTGTGGCCTTATCTCTCCGGCCATAGCCTTTCGCTCCGAGAGGGACGAGACCGCCCCCCGGGGGTTCGGAAGGCCATATATCCCCCTTCGGTCGAGGTCGGGCCGGGGGTGACGATGCGAGGGGAACGGCAGACCTCGATCCAAACACCCTTCCGAGAAGGGACCCGCGTCGCCCCCGGGGGGGTGGCGATGGTCGTTCTGCTGGGGATCATGTGGGGAACCGCCTTTCCCGTGATCCGGGCCGGGCTCGTGGCCGGGGCCCCCCCTCTGTACTTTGCGGCGGTCCGCTATCTTCTGACGGCGGCCCTTTTGGCGATAGGGAGTGGGTTCACCCGAGGCCCCCGCCTTCGGCTTCGGGAGGCCGCCCCATCCCTTCTCTACGGGGGATTCCTGGTCATCGGGGCTTACGGGGGCCTCCTCTACCTCGGAGAGAGCTCCGTCTCGGGAGGATTCGCCGCCATCCTCACCGCCAGCGCGCCTCTCCTCGGGATCCTGATCGGGTACCGCTGGTTGCGCGAGGAGCGCCTTTCCCCCCTCGGGATGGTCGGTATGATCCTGGGTTTCGGCGGGGTGACGGTCCTGGTGGCCCCGGGCCTCGGGACATTCTCTCGAAGCTCTTTCGTCGGATCGATCCTCGTGCTCGCGGCCGTTCTCGCCTTTGCGGGGGGTTCGGTGGGCCTGCGCCGGTCCTATCATGCCCCCCCCACACTCGGGACCTTCTCCGGGCAGTTCGCCATTGCTGGCGCTCTCCTCGTCGCCGCCGGGGTCCTCCTTCACGAGCCCCCGTCCCTCGGGATCCTCTCCGAGACCCTTCCAGCGGTTCTCTACCTCACCCTGATCCCGGGAATCCTGGGGTACTCCCTCTACTTCTGGGTCCATCATCGTTCGGGCCCTCACCTAGCGAATGTGGTCGGGTACGTCAACCCCGTCACCGGGGTCCTGGTCGGTCGTGTTTTCTTCGGGGAGGCGGTGGGCCTTCCCGAGGTGGTCGGCATGACCCTTATCGGGCTCGGTCTCTACGTCCTGCAGATAGGCCGACGGGGCTCGGGTTCCTTCTCTGCGCTCCCCACGCCCCAGGTCTCCGCGGCCGGGCGTCGGGCTCCCGAGGGACCGCCCAAGGTCTCACCCCCCCTCCCCTTGGGAGGATCTCCGCCCGGGAAGGGAGGAGACCCCTCCGGTCATCGGTAGGGGGCATCCCGGAGTCTGAGTCGGGGATTGTGGCTTCTCCGACAGGCTCTTGGGGGTCCCTGGCTCTAGGGAGCCGCCATGGCCGCATCCCTGGAAGCGAGGGTTCAGGACCTCGAGCGCCGACTGCGGACGCTAGAGACCCTCGTGGCCCAGCTCAACGAACGGCTCAACAGCCGGGTCGACCTTCCGGTCGACGAAAGGGCTGTCCAGAAGAAAACGCGCTTTGATTGGCAGAGCTAACCCTCATCGGCCCCGGGCGGGCTCCCGTCCTCCCCTTCAGGGGACCCAATCGACCTTCGTCCAGAGCTCCAGAAGGGAGTCGAGCCGAAGGACCTCCGGGCGGTCCCTCCCCCCCTTCTCCATCTCCTTCCGTTCCTCAGGGGTTGGGTACTCGGGCCAGAGGCCTCGATAGATCGCCACCCCGAAGCCGGCCCCCTCGGCCCCCGCCACATCCAGGTCCCATCGGTCTCCCACGTGGAGGATCTCGTGAGGAGGAAAACCGAGTTGGCGAGAGGCTTCCTGGAAGATCAGGGGGGAGGGCTTGGCCACACCCAGCTCCCCGGAAGTAATGATCCACTGAAATCGAGGTCCTCCCACCCGGTCGAAGAAGTCGGTCCAGGTCCTTCCGCTCCGGGATGTGTTGGTGATGCTGATCAACGGCACCGGCACCCGGGCCAGCCGTCTGGCCAGCTCGACAGCCTCCGGATTCACCCGAGGGGGGAACTCCTCGAGGCCCGCTGCGGAATAGCGACGGGCGGCCTCGGGGAGAGGGCAGGTGAGCGTCCCGTTCAGGACCTCCCGCGCCTTCCGGAGAAATGCCTCAGGACCCACGCCGTCCGGACCCGGGGTCCCGGTGACCCCCGTTCGCCGGACCTCCCGGATCGCGGCGCGGATCTCGGAGATGTCGAAGGGCTCACCGCGGGATGTCCGGAGGAGCTCCTGAAGGACCCGCTCCCGGGACCGGCGCCACCCCTGTTCCTCCCGGGGGGTGAAGCTCAGGGTGGTGAACCACAGGTCCAGGGACAGGGCCCGATAACGGGGCCTCATGGGGCGGGCCGAGGTTCCCGTCCCTTAAAGGCTGGCGGTTCTCGGCGGTAAGGATCAAGGGCGAGCGAAGGGAGAGAGGAAGTCCCTCAGTCCGTCGCAGAAGAGGGTGACGGCCACCCCGAAGGCCAAAATCCAGAGCCCGGGGATCATGTAGGCCCACCACAGGTCGACCCCGGAGTTCGGGGGGTTCCAACCCAACATGCCGTTGGCGAGCACCCAGGTCCATTCCGGGAAGCTGGGGGCCGGGATGAAGGCCGGGACCATGAAACCCAGGATGTTCGTCGGGACCCCGAACAGGATCCGGGCGTAGGAAAGGAGGACCATGAAGAACAGCACGGTGCTCACGGTGATCGGCACCTGGGAGAGGGCCGGCGTGAAACTGTTGGGGAGGATGTGACGGAAGAGTAACCGCCGCCGGGAGGCTCCGCTCGCACGCGCCGCTTCGATGTAGGATTCCCCGACGACCGTTCGGGCCTGGGCCCGGACGACCCGCGCGTAGGGGGCCCAGAGAACCACGGTCGTCGCGATGATGAGGAGCCAGGGTCGGGCGGTGGGGGGATAGATGTCGAGCGGGGTCACCGCGTTGGGGGGAATGAAGAGGGCGAACAGGAGAATGGTGGCCAGGAGGAAGGCCGGGACGGACAGGAAGGCGTCCGTGATGGTCATGAGAACGTCGTCCGTGCGACCTCCCCGAGTGGCCGAGTAGGCCCCGAGGAGGGTCCCGACCGTCGCGCTCGGGAGGACGATGGCGGCGATCAAGAGAAGGTCGAAGGGCGTCCCTTGGATCAGGCCGTTGTAGATGCTCAGACCGTAGCCCAGCGTTTGCCCCCACGGGTAGGGCCCGAGGGCCGGGGGCCACAGGGTCATCGTGGGGTTGGAGGGGATCAGGAGAGCCGAATTCGTCGAGATCGTCCACAGGGCGGGCCCGTACGTGAGAGCGGCACCCACCGCGACGGCCAGGAAAAACAGGAGCAGAATGGTGCCGAAGGCGAGGGCCCGGTGGGACCACCAGCGTTGCCAGGCCGCCTGGAGACGGTCCAGGGGGTTGATCGTGGTCGTGGGGGTGGACAGGGCGGCGACTTCGGCGAAGGGGGCGCTCCCGCGCCACGGGGGCAGATCGCGTCGAGGGGTCCGGATCGCTCGAGGCCCCCTCTCTCCTCGGGTTCCCCCCCCCGGAAGATCGATCCCATCCCGGACGACCCGCCGGTCCGCCGTTCCCACGGCCTGGGGGTCGAGGGCCAGGGAGACGACATCGGTGATCGCGCTGACCGCGAGGACGATGACCGCGACGAGGAGGATCAGAACGGTGGTGATGTTCAGGACCGGGGTCCCGCTGGAGGAGGTATACCCGACGAAGAACCCATTGCTCGCGTAGTTGATGAGCAGACTCCCGAGACCGCGGTCGTTGAGGCTCCACTCGACGGAGGCCTGGACGATCAGGAAGACGGGAAAGGTCTGTCCAAAGGTGGCCACGTACACCGGAAGCACGCGGCGCCCGGTGTGCGTCCACAGGAGGGTGCGATCGGGGATCCCTCGCGAGCGGAGCAGGGCGGTCTGGGTGCTCTCCCGGACCTCGGCGGTGGCGAGACGGAGGTACCGAAGGAAGATGCCAAGATACCCGAGAGCGGTGAAGGCCGCGGCCAGCAGGACATTCATCCACAGCAAACCGTCCAATCTCCAAGCTCCGTGAAGGGCCGCGTCGAGGACCGGAAAGTGGGTGGGGCTGGTCCCTCCGAAGGCGTTGATCCAGGAAGGGACCCCTCCCATGAATTGCGAGAACCAGGAGCCGGGGGGCAAGCTCCCTTCCGGGTAGGCCCCAAACGCGTTGAACCAGGGGATGTAGAGATAAGGGATCAGAAGCAGGATCAGCAGGTACACGGGGAAGAATAGGCCCAGGAGGGTCAGGGCCCGCGAGGACTGGTCCGCCGTTCTTCCCGGGTTCCACCCCGCGAGCAAACCGATCCCGTAGGCGAGGCCCAGGCTCAGGAGAAAGGCGAGACCTCCGATCTCCAGGCTCACCGGTAGATAGGAGGAGACGATCTGGACCACCGGAGCCACCGGGATGCTCTGACCCTTGCTGCTGCCGGCGGTGAAACCCCACTGACCGGTGAGAAGTTTCAGGCAGAAGGTCCCGAACCCCGCCACGTACCCGAGGAAGTCCCTCGGTCCCGGGAAGATCGACGGAACCATGACCTCCGGCACCGCCACGCCCACCACGTACACGAGTCCCAGAAAGAGAACGAGCTGGCCCAGCCCGCTCAGAGCTCGCCGGACGGCGTACCGAACGAGCCCCCGCCGCGACAGGGGAGTCCCGGTGCCGACCGAGGGAGTCGATGGGCGCCGCTCGAGGTTCCGGAACGTCCCCGGACGGTCCGGTGGTCCGAGGGCGGCGATCTGACGGAGGTACTGGGTCCGGACCTTCCGCCGATGGAGGCCGATCCTCACCGAGACCACGATCGCGAAGAGAGCCAGAAGACCGAGGGCGACGACCGCCACCAGGGGAGAGTCCAGGTAGGTCGCGAGGGTCACGGGGGGAGGAGGGGAAGGAGGGACCAGGACCGTGACGAAGTTCTGAACCTGAACCGAGAATCCCTGCGAATCCCGAACAACAAGGGTCACGCGGTAATCCCCCACGTTGTAGAAGACGTGAGTCGGCTGGGGGAGAGTCGAATTCGGGGTCCCATCTCCGAAGTTCCACAGGTACTGATAGGGGGGAGTCCCTCCACTGACGATGGCGGTGAAGGTCACCGTCAGAGGAACGTATCCCTGGGTCCGACTCGGCGTGAAACCGACCTGAAGGTTCCCCGGGTTTCCGCCCCCCACGATATAGAGGGACCACAGGGACATCTGTGACGAAGTGAAGGGCGCTCCCCCGAAGACCCAATAGAAGTTGTATTCGATGTCGCTCGCCGCCAGGATGGCCGCTCCGCTGAGGGCCGGGGGCCCCCCGCTGCCGGCCGTCTCGTTGTACCAGCTATTGTGGGCGTAGATCCACGTCTGGCCCAGAGGGGATCCGTTCAGGGATGATCCCCCAGAGACCACGATTTGTCCGCCCGCGGTGACCTCCATGAGAAGGTCACTTCGGGGGGAGGGGGCCGTGGGGCCCCCCGAAGAGACCTCGGACCAGCTGTCGTTCTCGAACATCCAGAGGTCATTGAAATCGATCCGGCCGTTGGTTCCCCCAAACAGGTAGACCGCGCCGCTGGACAGATCGTAGGCCATCGAGGCCCCCCATCGGGGGGTTGGGGATTCGCTGAGGGTGAGAGGCCGCCAGTCCCCTCCTCGAAAGGTCCAGGTGTCCCCCAGGGCGGACCCGTTCGCCGCCCGACCCCCAAAGAGAAGGACCTCACTCTGGTGGGGATCATCGACGATGGCCGCCGAAGAACGGGGGCTGGGGCTCAGAGAGGGATGGATCTCGCTCCAGCCCAAACCTCGCTGCCAGGTCCAGGTATCCCCTAGCGTGGTCCCGTTGTACCCTCCGAAGAGAACCGCGTAACCATCCTCAGTATCCCAGGTCATGGCCACCGCATCCCGGGCCGAGGGGGCCGCTCCGAAGCTATCGTCGTAATAGGTCACACTGGGTGAATCCACGAAGAGCCAGGTATCGTTGCAGAACCGCCCGCAGGTGCCCGTCCCTCCAAAGATGATCCCGAAGGCGTTGGAGCTCAAGGGGTCCCAGGCGGCCCCCATCTCTTCCCGGGCCGTAGGCAACCCATAGGGTTGCTGGCCCCACAGGGGGCTCCCGACAGTCCCCACCGGGCCCAGGGCCACCTGAACGGCCCTCGGCGCCGGCCCGGAGGCCGCTCCCAGGGAAGTAAGGGGTCCCAGGGCCAGGCCGCCAAGACAAGCGAGGACCATAAGCGTCAGAGCAAGGCGTCGTCGAGGGGTCCTGTTCCATCGATCCCCAGCCGCGCGAGCGCGCTGCCGGCCCGGGGGCCTTGAGTCCATTGCCCCCCGGAGGGGCGGGGATGTACTTCTAATTGAACAGACCGAAGAAGGACCCCCCGGTCGGGCACCTCCTGCGGGGAGGTTCCCTGTCGTGAAAGGAGGCTATGGGAGCCCCCGTGTCGGACCGCTCCTGTGGTTCATCGGGATCCTCGATGGCCCGGTCATCCCTGTGAAAGAATCCGCCCTTCTCTGGTGGCGGCCGACGACTGGCCCTCGGGATTCATCGGCCTGCGGGCCACCACCACGGGCGCGGCACTCCTCCTCGCCGTGGTATTCATCCTCGCTATCCACTGAGGGCTCTGCGCTCTAAGGGGGCCGCGGGGAACACTTCCCGCCCGGGGCGAGCAATTCCGCGCCCGAGGAACCCTCTTCCCCGGGGAGATTCCGAAGGCGCCGCAGGGCTTGCGGGTAGGAGTTCCCGAAGAGCGATTGGGTCCTGGGGGCCTCACGGAACGGGATCCACGCTTTGGACATGCCCAGGGGCTCGCGAGGTTCTACCTCCAATGTCCCTTGTGCTGTGAGTGGGAGGAGATGGAAAGCCCCCTCCGGGACCAGGGAGGGAGGCCCCAGGGGGGCCCAACGAGGTCCCGGAAGGTCGTCTCAAATTTCTGACCAATGTGGGCCTCGACTCGTCTCACGGCCCTTCGATGGCAAGATTGAAATGAGGGGGGCCCTCCCTTCGCCTCGAGGAGTGTCCGATGGTGATCCCTCCCCCCCACGGTGGTCGATTGATCCGGCGCGATCTGAAGGGACCCGCGAGAGATCGGCGCCTTTCCGAACTCCTGGAGCTGCCCCTCGTCCACCCGATCATCGATCAGGTCTATGACCTCCAGCAGATCGCCTACGGGTCCTACAGCCCCCTAGAGGGCCCCCTTGGGTCGTCGGAGCTCGAGTCCGTCCTGGAGCGCCGCCGCCTTCCCTCCGGGACCATCTGGCCCATGCCGATCCTCCTGACGCTCGCCTCCCGCGGGGACCTCGAGGCGGTTTGGGGGCTCAAGGCGGGGGACATGGTGGCGGTGGCGGACATGGATGGGCGCCCATATGCCACCGTGGAGCTCACCGAGCTCTACGACCTCGATGTGGGTCACGTGGCGGAGAGGACCTACGGGACCCGAGACCCCCAGCATCCGAACGTTTCGGACCTGATGTCTGCGGGGTCGCGGGCCCTCGCTGGCAAAGTGGACCTCGTGCAACCCCTGAACCTCCCGGCGGCGGCCCACGAGAGGACCCCGGAACAGACCCGGGAAGAGTTCCATCGCCAGGGCTGGAAAGCCGTCGTCGCCTACCAGTGCCGGAACCCTCCCCACACGGCCCACGAGTACCTCCAGCGGGTCAGCCTCGAGCGCGAGGACGTCGACGGGCTCTTCATCCAGCCCGTGGTGGGGAAGCTCAAGCCGGGGGATTATCGGCCCGAGGTGATTCTGGAGGCCTACGACCGCCTCGTCCACAACTACTACCCCCCCAACCGCGTCCTCCTGGGCTCCCTTTCCATCTCGATGCGTTACGCGGGTCCGATCGCGGCTCTGTTCTTCGCCATCGTTCGCAAAAATTTTGGATGTTCCCACTACATCGTCGGGCGGGACCAGGCGGGAGTGGGGAAGTATTACGACCCGTACGCCTGCCATCGGATCTTCGACGAGTTCCCCGTGGACGGCGTGACCCCCCTTCGGTACCACGAGACCTTCTATTGTCGGGCCTGCCAGGGCATGGCCTCATCCAAGATCTGTCCCCATCCCGCTTCCGAACATCAGAGCACGAGCCAGACCTTGATCCGGCAGAAGCTCCGCAACGGAGAGAAACTCCCCCATGAGATTTTGCGTCCCGAGGTCGCCGAGGTCTTGGCGCGGGGCGATGTGCTGAGCCAGCTCTGAGCGGACAGGGTCGGGGCGTTTCCCGGGAACGATCTCCTCGGAGTCTGGGCCTCGACAGGGGCTCGAAGTCGAACCATCAAGGCCGGTTGCCCCCGAATGCGGGGGTGAGGGCCGAGATCCTTCAGGTGGGAACCGCGCTGCCGCGGCTACCGGCCAGGTCCAGGAGCACGCCCACGTGTTCCAGGGTGGATTCAGCGGTCTCGTAGCGCCCTTCCCGCAGGAGACGAAGGACGGTCTGGATCTCCTCCGACACCTCTGCGGCCAGAGCCGGCTCGAGGTCGGTACGGCTCAGACGGTCTTGGACCCGCCGCAGGCTCCCTCTCAGCGACTCCAGGCGCTCCCGGTCGGGCCCGGGCTTCGGCGCGGGGGTCAAGGGGGGCCCCTCGGCGGGCGAGGCGGGGAACGGTCCCGGTCCCCCGGTCGCGGCGGGAGTCACCGCCGGCCCCGCGGGTGGGGCCCCGCTCGGGGAGCGCGATCGCGACCGGGCCCTTCGACGGCGGACGAGAAGGGCCACGAGAACCACAATCCCGATGAGGACCGCCAATCCTCCCGCCGCGTACGGCAAGTACTTCAGGATCTTCTGTAACGTGGACGGGACCTTGACGAAAGAGATCGACTCATTGACGACTCCCCCGCTCACCTGGACCCATCCGGAAGACGGGTTCCCCTGATATGTGGGGCTCGCCGAGGTGACGGAGAAGGGATAGGTGCCGTTCGGCACCCTCAGCGAATAGTTGGACGTCGCCAGAAAATAGCTTGTCCCGTCGAAGGAGAGGGTCCAGTTGACGGAGGGAGGGAGGCCCGTCTCAATGAAATTCACCGTGTAAAGGACCCGGGACCACTGGCTGGTCACGCTCACCGACGATCCGTTGATCGTGAACGACCCGTCGGGGGTTTGGGGGCGGTATCCGGGAACGAGGGAGTACAGGTACGAGTACGTCCCATTGGCCAGGGGGACCACGATAGTCGGAGCCGAACCGAACGTCCAGAGCCCGTCGATCTCCACCCCCCAGTTCGTGCCGGCCGGCAAGCCCAGGGCGTAGAAGGTGGCGGTGAAACGGGCCGCGGTGAAGAAGATGTACTGCGTCACGCTGTACCCGTCGACGTGGATGAGCCCCGAGGCGGGTCGGGGCGCGAAACCGGCGACAGGGGCCACGGTGAAGGAGAACGTACCGTTGGGTTCGTGGAAGGTGATGGGGCCCCCGGTTCGGCTCACCTGGAGATACCCCTCCAAGACCACGCCCCAGCTCGTCCCGCTCGGGAGCCCTGAGGGGACGAAGACCACCGAGTAGTTGACCGGGGAGAAGTGGACGGTGATGGACTGGTCACTCCCCGCCACGATGAGCGTTCCCCCAGGGGGGGAGGGACTCAATCCGGCGGGGCCGTGGACGACGAAGGGATAGGACCCGTTAGTGAGCACAAAGGAGATGTTTCCCCCGTAGGAGTTCCGGGCGGTCCCGTTGACGTTGACCGACCAGAGGCTGGACCCCGGCAGTCCCACGGGCGTGAACAGGACCGTGTAGGTCGTCGGGACGAACGTGACCGAGAGACTCACGGGGGAACCCTTGACCGTGAAACTTCCCCCCGAAGGTCGGGGGGTCCACCCGCCCACGATCCCGAAGGAATAGTCGTACGTGCCATTTTCCTCGGTGAAGTTGTTGTAAGGGGTCGTGCTAGACGAGACCTCGAGCCCGCTGAGAAGGACGCTCCACGACGTTCCGTTCGGAAGCCCCTGCTCCTGGACGCTCACCGGATAGCTGCGGGCCTGCCATATGACGGAGACGTTCACGTCTTGGCCGTTCACCCGCACGGTCCCGTTGGAGGGGCTCGCGCCATACCCCGGAATCCCCGTGATTCCGGGGATGGAGAAGGGGAAGGTCCCGTTCACCTCGTCGAAGGTCACGACTCCGGCGGAGGTGGCGTAGGACCGGGTCCCGTTCAGAACGACGTACCAGGGATTGGTCCCGGGTCCTTGCCCTCCGTCCGAGAAGGTCACTGGGAAGGTCTCGTTCCAAAGGACGAGGATCGGGGTGGGTGGGGGGCCCTTGACCACGACCTGCCCCGAGACGGCCGTGTCGAGGACGTACCCGGCAACGGGGTTGACCGTGTAAGAATAGGTCCCGTTCGCCACGGAAAAGGCCACGGTCGAGGTCTGAGAGGAGACCGTCGTGGTACCGAGAGTCACGCTCCACCGGGTGCCTCCCTTGAGTCCCTGTTCCTGGAAGACGAGGGTGTAGTTGACGGTCGTGAAATCGATCGTGAACGAATTCCCCGACCCATTGACCGTCACCATTGAAGGGGGGGAAACGGGGGCATACCCCGGCACGGGAGCCAGCGCCACATTGTAGGTCCCGTTGCGCTCCGAGAATTGAACGCCCTCCGGCGCGCTGGTGTTCTTCCACACGTCCTGGAGGGCCACCCCCCAGGGGGTCCCCGTAAGAAGGCCGCTCTCCGAAAAGATGACGGAATAGGTCTTCGCGGTCCAGGTGATGGTCTCATTCACCGGGGCTCCGGACACCGTGAGGGTTCCTCGGCTGGGGGTGGGCACATAGCCCGGCACGGTCCCGACGGAAAAGGGGTACGTCCCGTTGATCTCGGTAAAAACGATGGACTGGGGGGCCGAGGCGCTGAGGGTGGTCCCATTCAAGGTGACGCTCCAGGAGCCGGGGGGCAGCCCCGTCTCGTTAAAGGTGACCAAGAACGTCTCGTTGAAGAGGACAGGCACGTTGACATTCGCGCCGCTCACCGTTACCGATACGCTCGCCGGGTGGACCTCATACCCCGGCGGGGCGCTCACCGTGAAGCCGTACGTACCGTTGGGCTCCGGGAACACAATAGGGGCCGGGGCGACGGCGCTGACCGGAGGACCCCCCCCAGGACTTACCGACCAAGAGGTCCCTGCGACCAGCCCGGATTCGAGGAAGGTCACGTTCCAGGGGCCGCCGTAGGCCTCCGTCTGGAGGGATGGGTTCCCCAGACCGGAGTTTCCGGGTGTCGAAGGTCTGACGGGGAGGCCGACCGCCGACACGAGAAGAAGAAGGAGGGCAGCCAAGACCACGAGCCTTCCGCGGGGAAAGGGGTCCGGCCGATTCCCAAGGCAGCCCGTCATGGAGTCGCCCCGAGCCGTATCTCCTTAGATAAAGTTATAACCTCTCACTACCGGCGTTCGCCTGAGACTTCCCGCGGTCTGGCGGACCGTCAGGGCGCGGTTTTCGCAGGGGAGGGGCCAGTGACGGACCGCGGAAAACATCCCTCGGGGCCCGCGCCCTTCTTCCACGCCTACGATGTCCGCGCGAGATTCCCCCAGGAAATCTCTCCGGACGAAGCGGTACGCTTGGGTCAGGCCGTGGGGGAAGTAACCCGAGGGCCCGTATTGATCGGTCGGGACCCTCGGAAAGAATCCCGGATCTTTGCGGCCCACATCCGGCAAGGTTTGGAGCGGGCCGGTAGGCCGGTCACGGACCTCGGCATCGTGCCCACCCCTCTCGTCGCGTTCTGGGCCCGACGCTGTGAATGTGTCGGATTGGTATCTACACCCTCGCACAACGCCCTGGGGTACGTAGGCCTGAAGGGATTCACCTCCCAGGGTCGCATCTTCGGCTCGGCGTGGTCCCGGATCCGCCAGAGGTACTTCCGGATCCGTCCGGGATCCTCCCGCCTTCCCAGGGCCTCGGGAGCCTTCCGGAAAGGGGGCCCGCGGGTCCTCTGGCACGACTACGTACGGGAGATCGTAGGAACCCGCCAGGTTTCGGGTACCGTGGTCCTCGATCCCCGGGGGGGGGGCCACGGCTCGACTGGCTCCTGAGGTTTTTCGATCCTTAGGAGCCCGGGTGATCGAGGTGCACCGGGGGTACTCCCCTACATTCTTTGGGGTGTCACCCGAGCCGCGGGTCTCAGAACTCCAGGACCTCGGGGCGATCGTCCGACGCCATCGGGCGCTTTTCGGGGCCACGTGGGATGGCGATGGGGACCGCGTCCTCTTGGTCGATTCCCAGGGAACCCCCATCGAACCGGAGGTCGTCGCCCTCCTCCTCTACGGGGATCGCGGCGCCTCGGGGAACCCCCTGGTGGCCTCCCTCGATACCAGCTACAAGCTGGAACGGTGGGTTCGGGTGATCCGGTGCCGTGTCGGGACGCGCTATGTGTCCGAAGCGATGAGGCGACACCGCGCCTCGGTGGGAGTCGAGGCCTCCTCTCACATCTACCTGGACTACCACGTGGAATCCTCCGACGGGATCCGGGTGGCGGCCGAGGTCGCCTGTCGTCTCACCGCGGATCCCAGGGCCCTCGAAGGGCAACGGGCGCGATTGGGGGGGATCCACCGGCAGGCCCTCACCCTGGAGCAGGACGATTTCCCCCAGGCGAGGAGGGTCTACCGCGATCTGCGGCGGAACGCTCCTGCGACCCTCCGGCGCTCGCTAGAAGGGTTCCAGATACGGGTGCCGGCAGGGCGCATCCTTGTGCGGTTGTCGAACACCCAGCCGGCGGTCCGCCTCGCGTTGGAGGGGGAGACGCGGCAGGATCTCGGGGAACTCCGGGAGCTTGTCGAGCGGTGGGTTAGGTCCGTGGTGCCGGGGCGGAGCGGTCTCCCCGATCCGGCGACTCGTGGCCGTCAGGCCCGGGCCCACTCTGGATACAAGGGCGATCCGTCCCGGTCGAAGCCTGGACCCGAGGAGAGCTCGTCGTAGGCCTGGGAGATATAGAGCCGGTACCAGATCCCGGCGGTCTCCCGCGCCATGTTGAGGACCGTTGACACCCGTATCCGTCCCCCTCCCTCACGCCCGAAATGAAGCTCCACCGGGGCCTCCGCGAAACGGGCTCCCGCCTCGTTCAGAAGGACAAGGAGCTCCACATCAAAGGCGAACCTCTTGACAAAGAGATGGGGGAATATAGCCTGCACCGCCGGACGGTACAGGAGCTTGAAACCGACCTGCGTATCGGAGACTGGCAGATCGAAAAGGAATCGGATCAGACGGCCGTAGGCGCGGCTCAGGAACCAACGGACCCGGGGGTACTCGACCCTTGATTCCGGGTGCCTCTTGGAGCCGGTGATCACATGGGCTCCCGAGTCCCGTTGGACTCGGAAAAACCCTTCCAGCATCTCGATCGGAAGCTCGAGATCCGCGTCGACAATCGCGATCCAATCCCCGACGGCCCGCTGCATTCCCCGTTGGACCGCCATCCCTTTACCCTGGTTGGGAAGGTAGTGGACGGTCCGCAGGCGAGGGAGATGCGCGGCCACACGGTCCATGACTTCGGCACTGGAGTCGGTGGAGCCGTCGTCGACGACGATAATCTCGTGGTCCGGGAAGGTCCGCTCCAGGTAGTGGGAGATGTGCCGGAGGCCCTCCTCCAAGCGGTCCCCTTCGTTGTAGACCGGGACCACGACGGACAAGAACGTCACGGCAGCCCCTCCTCGGCCTCGCGCCAGCGCTCAGGGGTCCCGATGTCATGCCAGCCTTCCGCGATGAGGATCTCGACGGGGCGTCGCCGGCTGAACGCCTCGACCGCCTCGGTGAGCTCGACCTCTCCGCGACAGGAAAGTCCCACACGCTCGAGGTCGGTCCCGATGGTCCGCGGCAAAAGGTACAGGCCCGCGTTCACCAAGCCGGGCGTCCGAAGCCCATCCTTCTCGCGAATTCGTTCCAGGTAGGCGTGCCCCCCATGTCTCCATACATCGAGACGGCCATAAGCGCTGCCGTCCGGGACCTGAGCCGCGGCCATGCGGGGAACCCGGCCGGACAGGAGCTGACGGAAGACCGTGGGTTCCGGGCCCCAGTACACGTCCGAATAATCCACCGCGACCCAGTCGGTCCGGACCTTCTCCAGGGCCTTCTTCAAGGCATCCCCTGTGCCCCGCGGAGGGGACTGCTCCACCAACTGCAGAGCGGGGAGACCCCCCAGCGGCGATCTATTCAGGTGCTCCCGGACGACCTGCGCCCGGTAGCCCACGACCACGATCGCGCGATATATCCCGAGGGCCCGCCACTGGCGAAGGTGGTAATCCAGCAGGGGTTCCCCCCGAACCGGCAACAGGGCCTTGGGAACGTGATCCGTGACGGGGCGAAGTCTTTCGCCCCGACCCGCGGCGAGGATGATGGGGGTCACGTCGTCCATGAACGTCTCCGGGGCGGTCCTCAGGTCGTTTCCGGTCTCCGCGAACGACAGGGAGTTCACCTCCGAGCCACGAGGATCACTTCGTCTCCGTGGAAGAAATCCGGAATGGTGGCCGCGATCTCCGCGCCGAGGTTCCGACGGTAGAATTCCACCGCCCCCTGGTCGGTCCCGGTCGTGACCTCCACCAGCTTCAGCCGGGACCCCCGGGTCCGAAGCCCCTCTTCGAGGTCCCGGAGGGACACCTTGACCAGGATCGAACCGATGCCCTGTCCCCGATTCGAGCGGCGGACGGCGATCTGCTCGAGTTCGACCACGGCCTCCTCGCGGAACCCCCCCTTTTCCATCCAAAGGATGTACCCTTCGATCCTGCCGGACTTCTCCGCCACCCAGTATCGCAGGCGGGGGGCCGCTCTCCAGCAGGCCCGGACCCAATCCCGACCCCGCTCCGGCGGCCGGAGGCCCCGAAAGGCCTCCGAACCGATCTCGGCGATCGCCTCGAGGTCCTCCTCCTGCGCCGGGCGTACTCGGACCGGAGCGGACGGTTCCGAGGGAGGCTTGGATGCGGCTCCCTCCGGTCGGGAGGGGTTCATGTCACGGTGACCGCCTTGGCGAGGTTGCGGGGATGATCCGGGTCTAGGTTCTTGAGCCGGGCCGTTTCGTAGGCCAGGATCTGCATCGGGACCATCTGGGTGATAGGGTTCGAGTAGCCGGTGTCCACGACCCGAATATGGTCCGTCGAGACCCGCAAGGGCTGCGGTCCGACGCTGTAAATCTGGGCCCCGCGAGAGGCCAGTTCGCTCGCCGACGCCTCGGCCGCCACCGCGTCCCCCTCCCCATAGAAGATGATCACCGGGGTTCCGTCCTGCACGAGGGCCAGGGGACCGTGCTTCATCTCTCCCCCGGGGAAGGCCTCGGCCCGCAGTCTCGCCACCTCCTTGAGCTTGAGGGCGGCCTCGAGGGCAGTGACCCGGTGGATTCCCCGGCCCACGAGAAAGACGTCCCGCGCTTCCGCAAAGACCCGGCCCACCGAACGGCAGTGATCGCGGGCCGCCTCGGAGGTCAGGTGGTAAAGCCCGTCCCGGGCCCGCCAGAGCTCCGAGCAGCTACTCTCCTGCTGGCCGGCCATCCGGGCCACGATCTGGTAGAGCAGGGCAAGCTGCGCCGTGTAGGTCTTGGTCGAGGCCACGGCCAACTCGAGCCCGCTGCGCAAGGGGACACATAGGTCGGCCAGCCGGGCGAGGGAAGACGCCTCCACGTTGACGAGGCCCACGAGCTGGGCGCCGCGTTCCTTGGCGAGTTGGGCGGCGAGGAGGGTGTCGGCCGTCTCCCCCGATTGAGACAGGGCCACTACCGTGTCCTCCTCGGTGATCAGAGGGGCCACGGTCTCGAACTCGCTCGCAATGGTCAGCGTGGACCGGCGTCGCGCCAGCTGGGCGAGCAGGTATTCGCCGTACAACCCCGCGTGATAGCTCGTGCCCGCTCCGACGAGGTAGATGTGACGGGCCCGGCTCAGCTTCTCCACCGCCGGGGCCAGCACCTCCGGCTGGCGGTAGATGATGCGTTCGAGGATCCCGGCCTGCTCCATGATCTCCTTGATCATGAAGTGGTCGAATTCCCCCTTGGACAAGCTCTCCGGATCGAAGTCGATAACGCTGGGCACCGGCGGGGGTTCCCAGCGGATCGCTCCGGAGAGATCCTGTCGGATCATTTGGACGCCGCTCGGCGTGATGGCGACGCAGTCATCCTCGTGAAGGTAGAGGACCCGGCGGGTGTACTGCAGGAAGCTCGGGATGTCCGAGGCCGGGAAATACTCCCCGTCCCCGATGCCTACGACGAGGGGGGAGCCCCGTCTCATAGCGTACAGGGTCCTCTCTCCCTTGCGGGCGGCGATGATCGCGAAGGAACCCCGCAGGCGTTCGCGAAGGCGGAGCATGGCGACGTCCAGGGTCCGTCCCTCCGCGAGCTCCGCCTCGAGGAGGTGCGGGATCACCTCCGAGTCCGTATCGGAGGTGAACCGGTGCCCCTGGCGGATTAGATCTTCCCGGAGCAGGGAGGCGTTCTCGATGATGCCGTTGTGAACGGCCGCGATATCGCCCTGGCAAGAGGTCAGGGGATGGGCATTGCGCTCGCTGGGGACCCCGTGCGTCGCCCAGCGGGTGTGGGCCATCCCCATGTATCCTCCGGAAATGGAAGGCGAAACCTTTTCCAACAGTTCCATCACCCGTCCCTGAGAACGGGTGACCTTCACGTTGAGATCGCTGAAGATCGCCACGCCGCAGGAATCATATCCCCGATACTCCAGCCGCTTCAGGCTCTCCAGAAGTACGGGTGCCGTGGGTCGTGGCCCAACGTATCCCGCGATGCCGCACATCTTGCTTCGATCCTCCGGGTCGACTTGCCATGGCCCTAGTCTCTTCCTAGACGTGGAGAGCCAAGTGGGGCCCGGACGTGGTGGGGTGTGTATATAGGCATCGCTGTTCCCACTTTCCTCGAGATTCCAATACGGGGGCCGTAATGGACATTGTGTCTCCCGGAGTGCGACAACAAGGACCTCGAGACCGGCTCGGGTCTTCTACCCGCCCTGGAAGGGTCCCAGAGCCGGGGAGGGAGGCTCCCGGATGAGGAAATTTTCCAAAATCCGACGAATAGACGGAAGCGGACGACCCAGGACGCGTTCCACCAGCCGGACCGCGAGAAGATCGGCGGGCGTAAGGCTCCGCGAACCGAGGACACACCCCACATAGACCAACAGGGCCCCCGCCGCGGTAGGGAAGATGACCCAGCCGGGAGGGTGAAACAGAGAGAGGACGGCCACGGCGGGAACCGTCGCCGCGAAGGCCAGGGCGAGCGGGAGCAGCAGGTGACGTTGCCCCGAGTACACCCGAAATGACCGGTATAACACGAAGGCCCCCCCCAAAATGTAGACCAGCCGAGCGACCCCCCAGGCCAAGGCCGCCCCATCCGCTCCCAGGGGAGGAATGAGGGCAAAGGAGAGGACCAAGTTAGAGGCCGCCGAAAGGGCGCCCGTACGCAGGAGTGTCCGGGACCGGCCCAGACCCGCGAGGCACGAGGTCACCGGGCCCGCAGCGACTGAAACGAAGGCGGTGATTGTCAGAATGATCAGGGGTACCGCGGCACCTCGGTAGATCCCCCCAAAGAGCTCCCCCAGGGTCTGAGAGGGCAGCAGGACGAAGACGATGAGAAGCGGGAAGGCCGCGGCCACGGTCCAGCGCGTGGAAGTCACGTACGTCGATTCGACCGTGGCGAAATCCTTCTCCCGGGCCAATCGGGCCGTCACGGGCATGTAGATATAGGTCAAGGCCCCGTTCGCCATCAGAAAAAGCCGCGCGAGGGTGGTCGCGGCTGAGTAGAGACCGACCGTAGAGGCCGGCCAGAAGACACCCAGGATGAGGGTGTCCGCGAAGGTGGTAATGAAGGACAAAGCGTTGACCCCCCAGAGGCTGGTGGTGAGCGACCAGAAGTCCTCGGGCAGCCCGATCCTGGCGGGTGGGGGGGTCGAGGGGCGGGAGAACACCGGGGGAAGGCGTAGGAGCGTATAGCCGGCGAGGCCTGCAAGGGCCACTCCGGTGGCGCCGATATAAGCCACGAGAACGGCGGTATATCCCCAGTGGAACCGGATGATCCCAACGAGAAAGACGAGAAATAATCCCGGGCCGAGGGCCTGGTTGAACCAGGCGTTGGGCTGGGCCCTTTCAAAACCCTGGAAGAGGGCCGCCAGGTACGAGGAATAGAGGGTCATGCCGATCAGGACCGAAAAAAGGCGGAAGGTTTCGGTCATGATCGGGAACGCGCCCGGGCTGAACAGACGCGCGAGATCGGGAGAGAGAAGATAGACCGCGGTCGAAACCGCGACCGCGTCCAGCGAGGTGATCAGCAGGCTTCGGCGGACCACCACCCGGCGGATCCAGGGGTCCCTTTCGTAGGAGAGGGTCCGGGCCGTGGCCTGATGGAGACCCAGAAGGGCGACGAGCGAGAGGAATCCCGAAAGGGAAAGACCGAGGTTGAAGACCCCCCACGCGCTGACCGATACGTACTTCGCCACGCCCAGGCGGCCAAAGAGCCCAAAGAGCAGGAACAATAGGCTCCCCACCACCATCCACCCGGCCCCCCGGCCGATGGAGGCCATGGCCCGAAGGTGTTCCCGCGAGTTTGCACTCATGATGGGAAAAGCCCCGCAGAACACCGGACTCGCAACGATTTAAGCCCGCTGACCCGAGGAGCCTCGGAACGGAAGTCTCCTCCGAGACGCCCCCACCGAGGGTCGTCGCCCGGGGGAACCCCTGCCCGGGACCCTGCGTTCAGTCCGAGAGAGAAGCGGGCGGGCGAATACCCCGGGTCGATGGCCGTTCTCAGGGAGAGGGCGAAGGTGATACAAGGGTTCGGGAGTTAGACTTATCCTCGGGGGAACCCAAGCCGCCAGGGACGTGTCAGAGGTCGAGAGCCCAGGGACGTCCGACCGCTCCGGGACGCCGGAGGGTCGGACCTTGTCGCGGGAAGAGAGCGGAGGATCCCGGGAGGCCACCCCTCCCCCGGAGGGACGGTCCGGGGAAAGGGGCCGGGTCTTTGGGGGAACCCCGGCCGGCCCACGTCCGAAGAGGGGCCGGCTCCGGGCCGTCCTCCTTCACGTGAAGCGATGGGCTTCGGACCGTGAGCGTCAGAGGTCCTGGGCGATCTCCCTCGCGACCGCGGGGTGGTTCGTCGCGGTGATGTACTACTGGTCCGGCGGGGCCCTCCTCTACCGGGTCGATTTCCCCGGAGTCTATCGCCTCGGGGGGTTCTTGCTCTACCCTTCGGCCAACTACATTATCCCCTCCCTGGCGGCGGGAGTGACGTTGGGAAATGTCTACGCGGCCCAGTATGTCTCCCTGTTCACGGACACCTTCTTGTGCACGCTCGGGGCCCAGATCTTCGCCCGTGAACTGTTCCGGCGGACCTTCTCGGGAACACCTCTCACCCTGCTCCAGGTGTTGGCGGCCACGTTCTACATCGTCAACCCGTACAACGTGACGTGGACCTACTACGCCCTGACCCTGAACATGTTCCTGAACAACGCGGCCTTCTTCCTCGTGATGGCTCTGATGGTCCGGATGGTTCGGGCCCTTCGCTCGCGAACACCCTTCACGTGGGTGGACGCGATCTGGCTGGGGGTGGCCTTGGGCCTCTCCTCTCCGACTTCCTTCCCGAACCTGGCCCGGACCCTCCTCATCGAGGGGATCGGGTTTCTCGTCCTGGCCCTCTACGCCCTGGGCCTATATCTGGCCCAGAGGTCGGACCGCCTCGTGACCTGGAACGTCACGGTTCGCTTCTCCAGCGTCACCGTTCCCTTGGCCGCGGCCATGGTGGCCTATCCTTTCTGGGTCTTCCTGACCAGCTGGTTGCTGCAGCCGGCGGCCATCGCCCAGGTCGCGGCCAGAAACGGACCGGTCACCCTCGCCAACAGTTACCACCCCTTGAGCGACGTGGTCCGCCTCCTCGCGAGGACCCAGATCACACATCAGGCGTATTACCAGCTCTTCCTGTCCAATCCTTGGGTCATCACCAGCTCGTGGATGTGGCCGGTCCTCGCCATCGCGGTCCCCCTGATCTTCTCGTTCTCCCGACGGATCCCGGACCGCGCGTGGATCTGGGTCTGTCTCCTCCTGATGGTTCCATGCCTGATCTGGGCGACTGGGTACGCTCCCCCCTTCGGGGCCCTCAATGCCCCGATCATCGCGGCCGTCCCGTACGGCATCCGCTTCATGCCGTTGTTCTTTCCGATCGAGCTCATCGTGGTGAAGCTCTACGTGGTCCTCGCCGCGTTTTCGGTCGTGATGATCTACCTCGTCGTGCGGGGTCACTTCCCCTTGAGGACCCGGCCCAGACTCCCTCCAACCCCGAGGGTCTCACCCCGGGTCCGAGGGAGGAGAATCTCCCGATCGAGGGTTCGGCAAGGATTGGCGATGGGCGGCGCGGTGGGGCTCGCGATCCTTCTTTCCCTCACCGCCACCCCCATCTTCGTCGGGAGCATCTACGAAGTGGGAAAAGGGGGCCGGGGGACCTTCTTTATCCCGGAAGGCTACTTCCAAGTCCGTCATGAGCTCACGCGGGAACACGCCAACGCCCTCGTCCTCCCCTCGATGCACCTGTATGTCAAGACGAGCTGGGGTTATGGGGGGGCGACCGGCTTCTATGACGAGTTCTTCTATCCGTCCCGAATGGTCACGCCGGCCTACTATGGACCTTACGAGTACCTGTTGAACTCCACACGTCTCCAGTACGCCCAAGCGACCGACGTCATCGTCCCGGGAACCAATGAGACCCCGATTATGCTGACCCGAACCTCGCACTGGATCCAGCCCAACAGCAGCCGGGGGTTCTACTCTTTACCCTTCCGGCCGGCCTTGAACCTCACGGGAGACGAATGGCTGGTGATCTCCTTCCCCACCACAAACCCCGCTCTCTTGAGCGAACTGATTGAAGAGGATCATGTCCGGGTGGGGCTGAAGACGGGCACGCAGGGTCCGGGCTGGTACATACCGAACGACGGAGGGCAGGCCCTCCTCCGGAGCGTAAACTCCACCGCGGTGGAGATCGCCCTCCTCCTCGGGGCCCCCGCGTTGGGATCGTATAACCTCTCCGAGATCGATAAGATGTTCCTGGTGTTGCATTCCCCCGACTACTTCCCGTTGCTGGCTCTCGGGACCCCGGAACTTTGGGCCGTCCGCAACTCCTCTGTGGCCCCGGGTTGGATGGACCTGGTCGTCGGTAACTACCGGGTGAGCTACATTCTCGTGGACCTCACGTTGGGCTACGGCCGGGCCGAACCGCTCGCCTACGCCCGGATGGCGGTGTTGGCCCTGGAGCAGGACCATCTGGTGACCGAGGTCTATTCCAGTCCAGATTTGCAACTGTGGAAATTGATTTGAACCGGCAGGGGAGGAGGGAAGGCGTATGCCGAGGAACGAAGCATCAGGGGCCCGGGGACCCCCTAACTTCCTCATCGTCATCCTGGACTGCGGTCGGCCCGACGATCTTCCCGGGGGGGCGGACCCCATTCCGGGAATGCCCTTCCTGGAGTCCCTGTACCGGGAATCCCTCTCCTTCCCATACGCCGTGGCCCCCTCTCCGTGGACCGTCCCCTCCCACGCGAGCCTCTTCACCGGCCTCTACCCCTGGGAGTCGGGGGCCCACCTCAAACGGAAACTGACCCTGGACGCCACCTGGCCGACACTCCCCCAGGTCTTGGGGGAGCACGGATATGCCTCCTTCTCTGCCTCGGCCAACGGCTTTATCAGCCCCGACTTTGGGCTCGTGCGGGGTTTTACTTCAGCGGCGTGGGGGGATTGGTGGGAGAGATTCCTGCACATCCCCACCAATGATCGACCGCCCTGGGCCTTGAACTACGGACCCACGTTACGGCTTCCGCAGGGCTCCTACTGGAAGATGCTGGAAGGCCCCGCCAAGTACGCGAACCGCCGGCCGCTCCTTCTCGACATGCTCAATCGTTTTACCTCGCAGCTCGTCCAGCCGGGGGACACCTACTCCCCCTACGTGGGGCCCTGGATCGAGGCCGCCATGTCCCGGTGGCTCTCCCAGCAGGATCCCCATCGCCCGGTCTTCGCCTTCGTCAATTACTACGAAGCCCACGAACCGTACATCATCGACCCCGCCCTGGTGGAGGGCGGGATGAGCTATTGGCGCCTGGCCAGTCTGCGGATGGACCGGACCAGCTTCCTCGCGGGACGTTGGAGACCGACCGCGGAGGAATACCGGGACCTCCGCCGTCTGAGCCGGGCCGTGATCCGATCCCTGGACGATCGCCTTCGACGACTGGTCGAGGCCTTCCAGAACGCGGGGCGTTGGGACAACACCATCTTGATCTTGGCGAGCGACCACGGTCAGGCCTTTGGGGAACGAGGATTCCTGTTCCACGGGGTCCGTTTGTGGGAACCCGTGATCCGGATCCCGCTATGGATCCGCTGGCCGGACGGTCGTCATAAAGGGGAGAAGGCCACCGGGTGGGCCAGCCTCGTCGACGTGATGCCCACCGTTCTCGGGGAAGCCGGGATCCCCTCCCCCCCGCTCCCCTCGGCCGTTCCCCTGCTCGACCTTTTGGACCACCCCCGCCTCGGGCCGGTGATGGCGATGAGCGATGGAACCCCGGCCCGGAAGACCCTCGCCCGGATGGTTCCCCGCTCGGTCTGGGAGCCGTGGGACCAAGCCCATTTGGCCGCCTATCTCGACGGGCACAAGATGATCCTCAATGTGGAGACGGGACGGGTGGAGCTCTTCAACCTGCGGGAAGACCCCGGAGAGGCCCGATCCCTGGCGGATCCCGAGGTCCCCCCTGAATTCGCGCCCTTGGCCGACCTTCTCCGGGAGAAGGCGCAGATCGTCCGTTCCGGTCGGGTCGATGCCCCCTCGGCCGAGCTGGACCAGCGCCTGCAATCCTGGGGCTACGAATGACCCCGGGAAAGGGTCCGACCCATGCCCGAGAGAGGAGGGTTGGCCGCCCGGGTCCCGTTCCGGGGGGCGTCCCGAGTGGGGGCGGGGTTTCTAGGGATCTTCGCCCTTGTCGGGATCCTCCTTCTGGCCCCCGCATTCCGTAATCCCATCGCGGCGTCGGGGGTCCCTTTCGACCAAAGTTCGGCTTGTTTCACGGGGTCGCGTCCGGGAGATTGCGCCCTCGAGTCGGGCTTTGGGCTCCCGAGGGTCCTTTCGGGAGGTCGGGGGAGATCTTTCCTTCCCTATACGGACCCGGGAGGATCCCCGCGTCCCGAGGAGGACTTCGTCCTGGTCCCCCAAGGGGAGATCGGGGCCATCCCGTCCGGGTTCTGGGGAGCCAACCTCAACTTCTACACGTCGCCCGGGTACGCCAACCCCCGTCTCGCGGCCCTCGTCAATGCGACCCCTATCCGGTTCCTGCGCCTGCCCCTCTTCGGGACGTACGTCGTCAACCAGACGGTGACCAACTGGACGCAGGTCGCCGAGTTCTGCTACTGGATCTCCTGCGAGTCTGAGATGACCATCGGAGGGCCCGGCTACAACGCGAGCGCGGTCGAGGGGGCCCTCCGGGGGCTCCTGGATGGCGTGCGTTTTCACCCGACCTACCTTGTCTACGGGAACGAACCGAACCTTTGGCCGAGCACGACGGGGTACGACTACGCTCTTGACGTGGAGAACTTTACCGCCGAGGTCCGTTCCCTCGATCCCGGGGCTCGGGTCCTGGGGGCGGAGATCACGGGCCATCCCGGATACGGGACTTCGGTCATCGAGAACGTGACCCGCCTCGACGGGCAGAACATCTCCGGGTTTGGCCTCCAGATCTACCCCCAGATCGACGCGACCCCCACCCTGGCCCATTTCATGGCGGCCCTCCAGAGCAACCGCAGCGTCACGGCGGAGATCGCGGACGTCCGGGCCGAGATCCGGGCGACCTGCCCGGGATGCGACCTCCCTCTCTTCATCGACGAGTTCAACGGGGGATCCGATCCCGCCTATGCGCCCGAACGGGCGGGGGAACCGGACGTTCCCTTCATTGCCGCCTCGGTGATCCAGGCCTGGCAGGCGAATGTGAGCCGGTTCCTGATCTGGACCCTGGCCGCCGACACGAACTACAAGTGCGACTTCGGGCTGGTCGAGCTGCAGGGCGCCTGTCTCGCCAACTCTCCCGTGAACCCCTCGTATTACCTGTACTCCCAGATTTTTTCCTATTTTGCCCAGGGTACGCTGTACAACCTGTCCCTGCCCGCCTCCCAGGGGCTCTACGGAGTGGTCAATGTCGAAGGGGGAAACCTGACCTTCCTCCTGGTGAACGCCAATGTGACCTCTCCCGCAACCGTGACTCTGGGGCCGGGGGTCCCTTCGGGCCGGTGCGTGACGGAGGAGCTCATCGATCCCCTCGATTCGGGGCCGGCCTATTCCGGGCAGTTCCCGGGGCCTAACGGTTCCGCCCGGCCCACTGTGTCCGTGGCCTGGCCCGCGCTGTCTGTGGAAGCGCTCCGGTTCCCCTCCTCTCCGGGTCCGTGCCCTCCCGCCCCTCCGTCGACGGGTGTCGACCTCCTCCCGGTCCTGGGTATCGGGGCGGCGGCGGGGGGGATCTTGGCCGCCGTGTGGTGGCGATCCTCCTCTCGCCGTCCCCCTGCCGGACGCGTCCGCCCAAGGACCCGGGGTGTGTCCTCGCGATAGGGAACTCAGACCTCCCGTCCACATCCCTCCGGGACCTCGAGCCGGGGGCGGACAAGAGGGGGCAGGCACCCCTGACCCTCCTCCCCGGTTCTCCCACTTTTATTCCCTCTCGAGCGCAGGACCCGTGGCCCCCCTGCGGCCGCACGCGTTGCTCTTTCGGGACCAAGAATGCGGGGGTCCCGAGAGCGGATCCGTTCGGACCGGGTTCTACGGCTCCGGTCGAGCGGAGGGGATACGGGAATCTCCCGGCTGGGATCGAAAACCAAAGCTTCGGGTCGAGCGCCGTTCGAACGAGGCGGGAATCCCGGCGCCCCACAGGGACTCGAACCGGAGGACTTGGTTGCGAACATAGACGGGATCGGAAGTGCCTAGCCCGGGGGCGGTGACCGAAGGCGCGGGGAAACCCAGGACAGAGAAACGCAGGACCCGACGGGAGTCCAGAACATACAGATGAGAGGCGAGGGGCCCCAGCCCCCGGATCTCCAAGCCTCCGACGCCGAGAGTCGCCTCCCGATGCAAGCGGATCACCAGCCGTCGGTCGGCGGGAGCCACGTCGGTCAGGAGGCGGATGCGGCCTCCTTGCGAAAGGAACCGGGCAAGCACCCGGACGAGCTCTCCGCGGGCCGGGGCGGGGAGAAAGCGGGCTCGCACCGCTACATCGATTTGATGCCGGCTCCGGGAGATCCAGTCGAGGGCCCCGCTCCCCTGGATCGCCTTCCAGCCGACGAGCTGGGAGGCCCCCGCATGGCCGTTGGAGAGAGGATTCATCACCAGGGCCCCGAGGCGTTCCCGCAACTCGAGCTCGTCCCGGAAGGTAGTAGCCACGCGAGCGTAAACGTCCTCGAAGGGGATCGCCCGGAACTTCTGGGGCCACTGGCCGCTGCTGACGGCCAGCCCCCGGCTCAGGAGCTTCAGGAGGACCCGATAGCAGGTGGCGCGGCTCAGCCGGGCTGCCTCGACGAGACCGCGGGCTTCCACAGCTCCCTTTTGCCACAGGGCCAGATAGACCCGGGCCTCCCGACCGGAAAGGCCGAAGAAGTGCAGCACCGCACCCAGATCCGGGGGGACGCGTCGAGAATGCCCGGTCTCCGGAGGTAGCTCCGGAGGCGGGGCCGGCGAGGGGAGGGTCGAAAGGGGCCTTGGCTCGCTCCTTTCCCCGCTCGGAGGAGCGGACCGGCTCCCGGCTCCCGCCGGCTCCGGAAGCGTCGAAGGGGGAGGGGACCCGATCACGAAGCGGGGCAGGACCACTATACCGGGCGCGTTCTCCGGGTCCCGGGACGCGGACGGGGGATGTTCCCGAACGCCATTGCGTGCGGAGGTCACTACGCACTAATGCGCATATGTCCGTATAAATCCCTCGGCGTCCCTTGCGAGAGGCCTCCGAAGGCCTCTGTCGGCGAGGGTCGGGCGGCGAGCGGAGTTCGAGCTCTATATTCCGGGAATCGGCCGACCCTGGACGTGGTCGGGCAGAGGTTCTCCGAGCCATCGCAGCAGGGTGGGCGTCACATCGAGGATCTTTTGGGGGCCGAGGTCCCGCCCGCGGGGATTGAGGGGATCATAGAAGAGGAAGACACCATCGAAGCCGTGCACGGCGTCGTCGGGTCCGGTGTCGTTCTCCTTCAGGAACAGGGACGGGTACCCGAGGGTACCGGCGGACCGCCAACGGAGGTCGTCGAAGTACAACATAAGATCCGGAGGATCCCCCCGGACGCTCCGGTAAATACGGTGGGGGTCCATCACATCCACTTTCATCGGACGGCCGTCCGGCAGTTTCAGGCCCCGGAGGTCCGCGATCAGGTGCTCCCGCAGGTCGGGGAGCTCTTCGGGCCTGACGATCCCCTGGGGCTCTCGCCCCTGGAGGTTGAAGAACAACCGGGCGTAATAGCCCCCGGCCCCCCAGACCCGGGTCCGGCTCCAATCGACATCGGCCTTCTCGATCGGGGTCCCGGGAGGGGCCGGGCGGCGCAGCGTGAGGTACCCCCGCTCCTGGAGCCACTGGTTGATGCAAAAGCAACCGCTCATGCGCATGCTGCCATGGTCCGAGGCAAGGAGGACCGCCGTGTGCTCGTCCGCGCTCTCCAGAAGGGTCCCGATCATGCGGTCGAGCTCGGCGTAGTACTGCTCGGCGGCATGCTGGAAGGGGTTGCCTTCGACAAAGTCCGGGTGGGTCCGATCGAAGTATTTCCAGTACGCGTGATGAAGGCGATCCGTCCCAATCTCGTGGATCGCGAAGACATCCCAGCGCTCCCGACGATAAAGATGATCGGCGATCGCGAACCGTTGCCGGGTCATGGCCAGGATGTCCTGGAAGAGCTGGACGCGCTCGTGGGCCCGGAACACGACGTCAAAGCGGTAGGGGCCGAATTTTGCTTCCAGCTCGGCCTTCAGGGGGAGGGGATGGGTAAAGTCGGTCTTCCCCCCCGGCGTGAGGAAGTCCGAGATGTAGTATCCATTGATGGCGGGCGGGGGGTATCCCGGAGGCATTCCGATCACCGAGACCCGTCGTCCCTTCTGCGAAAGCCACTGCCACAAAGTCGGGACGGGTAAGAGGGTCGACGCGGGAACGTACGTGTCGAAGTAGGAATGGGCGCGTCGGTGGCGAAATCCATAAAACCCGAGGGTGCCCGGGTCCACCCCCGTGAACATCACCGGCCACGCGGGAACGGTGATGGGCGGATCCGTCGACCTCAGGGGGGCGCGCGCCCCCCGCTCGAAAAGGTGCCGAACATTGGGCATGACCGGAAGGAGCGAGTCGAACAGCATTTCGGGAGGGACCGCGTCCAGGCCGATGATGAGGAGCCGTCGGCGGGGTTTGTCTTCGGTCATGAGGTGGCGGGGCCAAAGGGGGATGCGCATAAGGTTTTCTTACGCCGGAGGGAAAGACTCGGAAATCGCCCGGATCTGAGGACACCACGACGGTCCGAGGAGGCCGCGGCGCGCCGGGCCTTTTCGACCGGGAAAATCCCAAAAAATTTGGGGGGGGAGCCGACCGAAAATCCCATAACACCCTGGCGGGCTGACGAGGCCGGTATCCTCATGGAACTCCCGAGGGGCTTCTGCATCTGGTTGACGGGACTCCCGAGTGCGGGCAAGACCACCATCGCCAGGGAACTTGAGAGGCGCCTTCGGGAGCGAGGGGTCCGCACCGAGCTCCTCGACGGGGACGAGGTCCGTCGCGGGCTCAGCGCGGACCTGGGCTTCGACCGGCATTCCCGGGAGATGCACGCGGCGCGGGTCACCTTTGTGGCCAAGATCCTCGCGCGGAACGGGGTCGTTCCCCTCGTGGCCCTGATCTCGCCGTACCGCAAGTCCCGGGCCGAGGCCCGGGAGGCGATCGGGGCTTTCGTGGAAGTGTACGTCAACACCCCCCTGGAGGTCTGTGAGCAGCGGGACGTCAAGGGCCTGTACCGGAAGGCTCGGCGGGGCGAGATCCGGGAGATGACGGGCGTTGATGATCCCTACGAGCCCCCGGAGAAGCCCGAGATCGTCGTTGACACCCTCCACCAGGATCCGGGTGGATCCGCCGAATACGTCCTCGCCCGATTGGTGGAGATGGGTTGGTTGCCCGACGGTCTCTCTCAGCTTTCGTCCACGTCCCCCTCTCTTCCGAGGGAAAGGGGAGAGAACTGATGGTCACCCCGGTGCCGGCCTCGGGGCGCCTGGGGTCCGCGTGGGACCCGAAAGGATCCGACCGGACCTCCCGAAGCCCTCCCCGCGCCCCGGCGTTCCGCCTCTGGCTCGACTTCGATGGAACGCTCGTACAACCCAATGTGGCGATCCTCCTTGTCGAGGAGTTCTGTCCGGACGGTCATCGTCTGGCCCACGAGGTTGACATCGCCCTCCACGAAGGGCGCATGACCCTACGGGAAGCCTGGGCGCGACAGGTCGCCCTCCTTCCCGCAGACCGCCGGCAGGAGATGGTCCGGTTCGTTCAGGAGAAGGTTCCCCTGCGTCCCGGGGCTTCGGAGCTCCTTGATTTCGTCCGTCGGGCCCAGATTCCCACCGCGATCGTCTCGGGAGGCCTCGATTTCTTCATCCGGCCCTTACTAGAAAGGGAAGGCATCGATCTGCCCGTCTTTGCCGATTCGATCCGGCGGTCCGGTCCGGGAGGGTGGGAAGCGATCCACCCCTTTGGTCACCCCACGTGCCGGCTCTGCGGCATCTGCAAGGCCCAGATCGTGAGACCCCACGGGACCGAGGGACCGACCGTGTTCGTGGGGGACGGGAGTACCGACCGCTACGCCGCGGAGGTGGCCAGTGTCGTCTTTGCGCGGGCTCGCCTCAAGCAGTACTGTCTAGAGGCCGGGATCCCCTTCTTCGAGTTCGAGGACCTGAATCCGGTGACCCAGCAACTGGAGCGGTGGGTCACCGGGAAGGATCCGTTCCCGGCGCCACGGCGGGCCGGACGGGGGAGCAGCCCTTGCCCCATCTCCCGGGACCTGGCTCAAGCCCAGGATTGAGGAAGAGCGTCGCGGTTCCGGAAACGGGGGCTCCGGCAAGAGCCCGAGACCTCTCGTTCCCGGGAAGGGCCCGACGCTCACGGGGATACCGATTGGAAAGGGGGCTTCTCGGGGACGACCGAAGGACCCGGGGGAAGGGAGCGGCCCTCGAAAAGGCGAGAGGGCGCTCCAAAGCAGCCGGGAACCGACCCAGGGGACCGGAAGGAGGTTTGGGAACGGTCAATCGGCTTCGCTCGCGGGGGAATTTTGGCGTCGCGTGGGGATCCGTGTATCGTTTCCCGTGAGAAGTGATACAGGCCGAAAGCATGATAACCCCCAGGTAATCATTCGCCCTCCACATGGCCGTGGTGATCCAGCAGAGGTCAGACTTGGTGGCTGGATACCCGAAGCTGTTCGGGACCGATGGGATCCGAAAAGTGGTCGGGGCGGAGATCACCCCTACGTTCTTGGCGGATGTGTTTTCGGCCTACTCCGCGTGGATTAACGGTCCCGGGCCGGTCGTAATTGCTCACGATTTCCGGACGACGAGCGACGGGATCGCGAGGATCCTGGCCGGAACCCTCCAGATGAACGGGGTGAACGTCTATGAGCTCGGGGTCATGCCGACGCCGTGTTTGCAGTTCAACGCCCGGGCCATGGGCGCTCGAGCGGGTCTCATGGTGACCGCCTCCCACAACCCGACCGAGTTCAACGGGATCAAGTTCTGCGGCCCCGACGGTCTGGAGATCCCGCCGGAGGCGGAGCACGAGATCGAGAAGAACTACACGGAGCGGCGCTTCCGCATCATGGGATGGGACGGCGCCGGTCGCATCCGGCAGGAGACCCGGGGTGTGGAACGTTACCTGACCTCGATATTGTCCCACACAGACCGAACGGTGACCCGTAAGGCGAAACTGTGTGTGGTCCTAGATTGCGGCAACGGGACCAGCGCCGTGACGAGCCCGACCCTCCTCCGGGAACTCGGGGTCCGGCTGAAGACCCTCAACGCCAATCCGGACGGAGCCTTCCCCGGGCATCCTTCCGAACCCACGGAAGAGAACCTGGCGGACCTAAGGAAGGCCGTCGTGCAATTTGGGGCGGACCTGGGCATCGCCCATGATGGCGATTCGGACCGGATCGCGTTCATTGACGAAAAGGGGCGCTACGTGCCCGGAGAGGTGACGTTGGCCCTTCTCGCCCGGCAAATCCTCAAGGACCACCCGGGAGCGACCATTGCGACGAGCGTGACCTCCTCCACAACGATTGAGGACGTGGTGCGGGAAGGGGGAGGGAAACTGGTCGTGTCCCGGTCCGGTTCCCTGCCGGTGGCCATCGCCGTCCGGGACCACGCCGCGGTCTTTGGCGGAGAGGAGAACGGCCACTATTATTGGCCCGAACATCAGAACGCGCCGGATGGACCGATGAGCTCGGCCAAGGTGATCGAGCTGGTGTCCTACCTGCGCCGCCCCTTCTCCGAGCTCGTGGACGAACTTCCCAAGTATTTCGTTGTGAAGACCAAGGTCCCATTGCCTCCGTCCTTGAAAGGGCCTGTGATGGAGCAGGCCCGTGAGATCCTCGGGAAGGAGGCCGATCGGCTTGTGACCATCGACGGGGTGAAGGCGTTCTATGGGAGTACGTGGCTCCTCGTCCGCCCTTCGGGAACCGAGCCGATCTGCCGGGTCTTTGCCGAAGCGATCCACCCAGACGAAGCGGCAAGGCTGGCTCGGAAGGGCGAAGAGATGGTCCGGGGCATCATCGAAAGCCTGCAGCAGAACCAGTGAGGACGAGCGCGCTCGCCCCCGAGCGAGCCGGTCCCCGTCTCGGGGGAACCCCCTCGGCGGCCGTGAGCGGAGAGGGGCCGGTACTTTTGGAGACACAATGACATTTCCTGACCGGCGGAGCCGGGGTTCCCCCGCGGGCCCATCGGCCCGGGCCTTCGAGTTCCCCGTTCCCTCGGGAAGGGTGAGCCATTCCGCGCTCCGGGAGGACTGATGCGGATCCGCTTCATTGCCTCAATGTCCCGGTTCGCGGGCGGTACGATGGCCTATACGGCCCGCCTGGCCGAGGAATTCGGCCGACGGGGTCACGAGGTGGTTGTCCAATCCGATCGCCGAGAGTTGACGGACCTGGGCCGGGCCCCCTACGTTCGACCCGTCTGGACCCGAGATCTGAGATATCCCTGGCAGAATTACCGGGAGGCCCGACGGGACGCCCTCCCGAAAGCGGAGGTGGACCATCTTCAGCACGAGTACTACCTGTACGGGGGGATGGGGACCGCCCTGGCCTTTCCCACCCTGTTACGCCTCCTCCGGCGCCTCCGGCGTCCCGTCATCACCACCCTCCATGGCGTCCTTTCCCGTCAAACCGTGGGGGACTCTCGGGTCTTCTCGGGCCTGCCCCTTCCCCCCTCCCTCCTCTGGTCGGTCGTCTCCCGCTTGCAAAGGGAAATCGTGGCCCAATGCGACGCGGTCCTTGTTCACGATCCCTATTTTCAGGAGATCCTAATTCGGGAGTGCGGAGCGGACCCGACCCGGATCCGCGTGATCCCCCACGGGGTCTCGGTGGACCTGCCCTGTCCGCGGCTTTCCGAAGCCCGAGCCCGCCTGAATCTGCCCGCGGATGCGACCGTTCTGCTGAGCTTCGGTTACCTCGCCCGCTACAAGGGGCTCGAGACCCTTCTGGACGCCTTCAACCGCCTCGGTCCGGAGCGACCGGACCTCTTTCTGGTCGTGGCGGGGGGGCCACCGGCCCGCAACAGCCAAGATGGGGAGGCCTACCGTCGCTCGCTGGAGGATCGGGTGACCCCGGGACTCCGGGGAAGGCTCCGGTTCACCGGCCCGGTCCCGGATTCTGCGGTCCCGGACTTCTTTGGGGCCGCCAACATGGTGGTCCTCTCCCACGCCGCCCCTTTGGCCGCGAGCGGGGTCCTGGCCCTGGCCCAGGGGTACGGCCGGCCCGTGCTCGCCCCGGACATCCCCCCGTTTCGGGTCTCTGTCTCTGACCCCGCGAGCCGATATCCGGCCGGTTCCGTGGAGGGCCTGGCCCACGCGTTGGACCAGAGGACGCGGAGCCGGGAGGACCTGGACAGACAGGCCGAGCAGAGCCGCCAGGATGGCCGACGGGCCAGCTGGTCCCGGGTCGCCGATCTGCACCTGGAACTCTACGAGGAGCTGTGGGCCCGCCGTGGACCCTCCGGCCTCTGAGCTCGGTCCCTCCCGGTTCAGTCGTACCCCCACGAGCGCAGGAGCTGATCCACCTCCGGGGTCACGAGAGGAGGAGCGGAGGCTCCTAGTCGAGAGGCAATATTCCGGGCCTCTTCCGCGGCCTCAGACCAGTCCGTCCTGTCCAGCACAAACCGATCCCGCTCCTCCCGGGGGTCCTCATCCACGCGGTAGGCCCGAAAGCGGTCCTCACTCACATCGAAGAGGAGCTTGCGGGGTCCCCGATAGACCCCGACCCAGGGTCCATCCCATTGAGGGACGCACTCCGGGGCCACTTTCTGGACATGGGTCTTGCCCTGGAGCCCATCGGCCAGTGCGTAGAGGGGGCGGGCCGGGAGGCCGGTCGCCACATCGCGGAGGGAACGGCCAGACACCGTCGCGATTCCCTCCTCACCGAGGGCCTGCAGGACGGTCGGCAGGATGTCCACGAGGCTTGCCCAGTCCGGGCATGTCCGGCCCCCTCCCTGGCCCTCGGGGAAGCGTATCCAGAGGGGGACCCGAACGACCCCTTCCCAGAGGCGGCAGGCGTGGAAGAGGTAACCGTTCTCCCCGAAGGCTTGCCCGTGGTCCCCGGTGAGGATGAAGAGAGTATTCTTCCATCGGCCGCTTCGCCGGAAGGCCTCCACCACGGCGTGGAACCGTCGGTCCAAGGACCTCAAGGCCGAGCGGTAGAGCCGGCGCAAACGTTGAAATTCCGAGGGACGGGGTTTCCAGCGACCCGCGTAGAAGGCGAACTTGTCGGTCCGCTGGAGCGCATGGCGTCCCCAGCTCCAGGGACCGGGGAAGTCCCTCGGATCGGCCACGTAGGGCTCGTGGGTCTCCAGGAAGTTGACAAAACAGAATACGGGTTGTGCCGGATCCTGCCTTCCGAGCCAGGACTCCAGGGTGGGTTCGATCCAGGGGGAGACCGGCAGGGGTCGGTCTTGCGGGGAAGCCCGGGAGGTCCGGATCCCCAGGTTCAATAGGTTGACCGCCGGGCCCATCCACACGGGGTCCTTTCCCTCCACGAACCGGTGCAGGATCCGGCCCCCCCAGGGACTCGGAAAAGACCCTCCGTCGTCGTCTTGGATGTCTCCGGGATCAGGGGGAGTCTCGGAGATCCATGACGAACGCAGAGGGCGGGAGAGTCCCGGGATCCGCACAAACTTCTCCCACCAGACTCCCCAAGCGGCATCCTGGAAGCCCTTGAGCAGGCCGAACTCCGGGCCGATGAACCCGTTGGCCGACAAGGAGAGGGTCGCGTATCCCCTGTCCCGTAGGAGGCTGGCCAAGGTGGGCGTCGAGGCTTCCAAGTGGAGCCGGGACTTCATGTGGACCTTGTGTTCCCAAGGGTAGAGCCCGGTGAACAGGCTCGCGTGACCGGGAACAGTCCAGGGAGACGGGCTGATCGTATTGGGAAAGATGACGGACTCCCGTCCCAAGGATTCGAGGAATGGCATGGGGGAGACCGGTTCGATTCCTCCGGGGAAATCGAAGCTGCGACCACAGTCGGAGACCACCACGAGTACGTTCGGGCGACGAGGGTTCGTCATTCAAGACTCCCCGGCACCTTTAGCGACGAGATTTCCATGAACTTTGCCAGCTCTCGGCACGAAGAAGCGGAGCGAGGAGACCGCATCAGACCCACTCCGCGTCGTCTCAAGGGGCGTTTTTCCTTAAGAATCCAAGAGGTTAAAAGGAGGCGCCAACTGAATGGCGCCCGGTGAAGGGATTGTCCTCGGGCAGCTCGGGCGGAATTCGTGGCGTTGGAAAGATCGCGGTTCTGGTCCTGGCCGCCATCCTGATTGTGCCGGCGGCCGCGTTACTGCCAAGGGCGTCTGCGAGCCCTTCCTCGATCGTTTCGGGCGCCACGGTGCTCCAGGAAGCGATCGCCTCCCTGGAGAGCGGGCAGGGACCCGCGTCAGGAACTTCCTGGACCTGCCAGTCCTCGGGGTCCCTCTCGGCCCAATGCGGTAGTTCGGCGTCTGGGGGAGGCTCCCTAGACCCGGCGGGGATCGGCAAAGGACAGTGGATCGATATTCCGCACGGACGGGCCGCGGGGGGAATAGCCTACGATCCGTACGAAGGCCGGGTCATCCTCTTCGGGGGCGAGAATGCCAGCGGACCTTTGGGAGACACGTGGGCCTATCGCAACGGTTCCTGGAGCCAGGTCCTCACCTCGCCCGAGCCCTCCCCCCGAGAGTGGCCGGCGATGGCCTACGACCCCGTGGACAACTATGTGGTATTGTTCGGGGGGTACGACAACGGGACCTACTTGAACGACACCTGGACCTTCCAGTCCGGATCCTGGACGGAGCTCACCCCCTCGGTATCCCCGGCGGCCCGCGCGGGCGCCAGCTTCGCCTATGACGCCCGAGACGGTTATATGCTCCTCTTCGGGGGCCGAAACGCCACCCATTACTTCAATGACACGTGGGAATTCCTCGGGGGAACCTGGACCCGTCTTCCGACCAAGGGAAGCGTCCCGCCCCTGGCCTGGTCCGGGATGGTCTATGACACGGCGACCTATAGCGTCGTTCTCTTCGGGGGACAGAACGCCAGCGGTTACTCCAACCAAACCTGGAGGTACGAGGCCGGCACCTGGAAACTGTTGGCATTCAAGACGAACCCTCTAGGACGCAGCCAGGCGGCGATGGCCTACGATCCCGTGATTCGAGAGATCGTCCTGTTCGGAGGGACGGATGGGAGCCTCCTTTCGGATACCTGGACGTTCAATGGGACGTGGAACCTCGTCTCCGGCCCCGGTCCCTCGGCCCGCGTGGGCGCCTACGTGACCTTTGATGGGGCGGCGTCCGACAACTACGTGGTCCTCATGGGCGGCAACAATTCGACCCGCGATTATCGAGTTTCCACGTGGTCCTTCAGCGGATCTTGGAGCGAGGTGACCTCGGGGGTTTGGCCCCCGGCCAGCGCTGCTGCCAGTATGGTCTGGGACCCGACCCTGGGAGGGGCCTTGCTCTTCGGCGGATTTACTGTGATCAACGGAAGCTTGACTTTCTTAAACCAAACCTGGATGTTCATCGGGGGTTCTTGGTTCCGGGTGAACACTTCGGTGGCCCCTTCGGCTCGCTCCTTTGCCTCGATGACGTTCGTGGGCGGGGCCAACAACAGCACGTCGGGCTTTGTCCTTCTCTTCGGCGGATCTAACCGTCTCCAGGAGTTCAATGATACCTGGAAGTTCGCCAACAATACCTGGACACCCGTTTCGACTATTCGAGCCCCGCCCGCGAGAGCCGGGGCCGATCTGGTGTACGACGAGTACGCCGGGGCCGCCGTTCTCTTTGGTGGTGGAACCGGAAACGGCAGCATTGTCTTCAATGATACGTGGTGGTTCAACACGACCTCCTCGAACTGGGAGCTTCTGAACACCTCCGTGGCCCCGTCACCTCGGTGGGGGGCCGCAGCGACCTACGACGCCGTGAACGATTCCGTCCTTCTTTTCGGGGGAGTGACCAGCTCGGGATCGACCTTGAACGACACGTGGATTCTCCACGGGGCCAACCCCGCCCGTCTGAAATGGACACAAGTGCCGACATCCGTAGCTCCGCCCGCCCGGGGCTTCGCAACGCTCGTTTGGGACAACGTCGCCCGTTACGCGGTCCTGTTCGGAGGCTCTCCCTCTTACAATGTCTTCCTGGGAGATATGTGGATTTTCTATCAGGGAAACTGGACCCGGATCACCCCCGCCCCGATACCGTCGGCCCGAGCGTCCGCGGTTTCCGTTTTCGATCCCTCGAACTTCGCCGTCATCCTTTTCGGTGGCGAATCACAAAAATTTTTGAACGACACCTGGGAATGGACTCTGTTCATTGTACGCGCTTATGCGCAACGTCCCGTGGTCGACGTCGGGGTCCCCGATACCTTCAATGCCACCGTCTTCGGCGGGATCCCTCCGTACAGCTTCTTTTGGACGTTCGGGGATGGCGCGTCGAGCCACCTCAAGATCCCCAGCCACGTCTACACGCAACCTTCTCCTCCCGGCGGGTACAACGTCACCCTGACCGTCAACGATAGCAGCACGAACTCCTCGACGGTCTCGCTCCCCGTGGTGGTGAATCCCGCCCTCGTGGTGGATGCCCGCGCGACGCCCAACCCGGTCGACGTGGGCCAGGTGGTAACCTTCAACGCCACCTCCACCGGGGGGACACCCCCGGTCCAGTTCACCTGGGATTTCGGGGATGGGCACAAAGGAACCGCGCCCAACACCACTCACGTCTACGCTTCCTCCGGAACCTACGCCGCCACGCTCTGGGCCAATGACAGCGGTGGGATGAATATCAGCCGGACGATCAACATCACCGTAGAATCCTCCCCGGTCGCTTCCATCGTGGCCACCCCAAGCGTGTCGGACGTGAACCTCCCCATCAGTTTCACCTCCAAGGTGAGCGGAGGGAACCCCCCGTACACGTACAGCTGGCTCCTGGGCGATGGGGTTTCGAACCACTCGTCGAGCTTGGACTACGCCTACCCCAGTCCGGGGACCTATATGGTCCAGCTCTGGGTCAATGACACGTTCGGGGAATCCGCGTTCGCGAAGACCACGGTGACGGTGAACCCGGCCCTGTCGGCGACGATCTCCCCCTCGGCCCCCGTGACCACAGATGTCGGGATCCCCCTGAACTTCTATGGCAACGCGAGCGGGGGCACGGCCCCCTATACGGTCACCTGGAGGTTCGGCGACGGAGGGCAAGGCCTTGGGGCCCATATCACCCATGCCTTCACGGTTGCGGGAACCTACACGGTCAGTCTCTGGGTGAACGACTCCGCGGGGGCTTCGGTGCACAAGACCGTCTCCGTCACCGTGGATCCCGCTCCGACGGCCCAGGTGAGTTTCGCCCCGAATCCCACAGATGTGGGCCTTGCCGTCAGTTTCACTGCCACGGTCTCGGGAGGGATACCGCCGTACTCGGTCTCTTGGAACCTGGGTGACGGGACCAGGGGCACGGGTTCGTCCGTCACCCACAGCTATGCCGCCCCGGGGCTCTACCCCATCAAGGTTTGGGTCAACGACTCGATCGGAGGAAGCTACGTCACCAACGGCACGGTCCTCGTCAACCCGCCCCCGACCGTGACGGTCCAGGCCACGCCTGCGATCACGGATGTGGGGCACGCCGTCCAGTTTACGGCCGCGGAGTCGGGGGGGACTTCTCCCGTCCAGATTTCTTGGGCCTTTGGAGACGGGAGCCGGGGAACCGGGGCGAGCGTCTCTCACAGCTATGCCAGTCCGGGGAATTATACGGTCCGGGTCTGGGCCAATGATTCCGTGGGAATGTCCGCTTCCCAATCGGTCTCGATCACGGTCAACCCCGCCCTTTCCATCACGTACTTCCGAGCCAGTTCGAGCAATATCACAACGGGTTCGACGCTGTTCCTGAACGTGACGGCGGCCGGTGGGACCGGGCCCTGGACCAACACCTATGCGGGTCTCCCACCCCCCTGCGTCAGCGCTAACACCGCGTCTCTGAGCTGCACGCCGACCCAAACCGGGACCTACAACATCACGGTCACAGTGACCGACGCCCTGGGGGCCTCGGCTTCGTCCACGGTGACATTACACGTCCTGAGCCCACCGTCGAAGAGCCCGGCGGGCTTCCTGGGCCTGAGCGGGAACGAAGGATACTACCTGCTCCTCGGGATCGTGGCCTTGCTGGTGATCCTTGTCGGTGTCGGACTCTACACTCGCCGGCGGGCCACCAAGGGCGGGGCCTCGCGGGAAGCCCCGCCCTCCCCTGCGGAGGCCTCGCAAAACTCAACGCAGGAGAAGTCATAGGTCCGTTCCCCGAACACGCCGGGGCCGCCGATCGTTCCTTCTCGGGGGCCGATCGGAAGGCCCTGTCGAAGATCCCCGGGGCCCCTCCTCAGAAGGATCCCCCGTACCCCGGATTTGGCTCCACCCACGTATCCGAGGTTCCCCCGCGTTGGACCAAAGTTTATGTGCGATCCCCCGACAGGGTCCTTCGTCCCCCCGTGCATGCTTAATCACCGGCGCAAAGATGAAAGTAGATCCGTGCGCGGCCCCCGGAGGGGCCCCCAGCCTCGACCGTGAGCCGGTCGGTCTTTGTGAAGGGAGCTGGGAGGACGGGGGTTCGCGCCCGGGAGCTCCGCGGTCCCTTTCTCCAAGTGGAGAAGAACGGGTCGTGAGTTCGAAGTTCGAGGGCCTTGGCCCCGTCCGGAAAACCCGGATGTCCGGCGCCCCGATCCGGCCGGGCCGGACCCGGAACTGTCGAGAGCTATGGGGGCTCGCGACGATCGGGGTCGGTCTCATGGTCCTCTTGTCCCTGGGGCCGGGGGGAATACCGAGCCCGGCACTCAACCCTGGGCCCTCTCCTTCCGGGGGGTCCCATACCCCGGTTCCTGTGACCGTGGATTCCCACACGTTCCTGACTCCGATCCGCCACGTCTTTGTCATCCTGATGGAGAATGCCAACGCGAGCTGGGTCCTCCAGAACGGAACCTACGAATCGTACCTCGCCCACCGCTATGCCTACGCCGCGGATTTCTATTCCCTCCGCCACGGATCGACCCCGGACTACTTCGCGGTGACCTCGGGGACCTTGAAGAGCCAGCTCGTGACCTACAATCTTACGAACGTCGCCACCCTGATCGAGAAGGCGGGGCTCACGTGGGGGGATTTCCAGCAGTCGATCCCCCACGCGTGTGACCGGGCCACGAATGTGAGCCGGACCTTCCCCTACGCCCCCGGGCACGATCCGTTCGTCTTCTATGAGGACGTGGTCAGCAACTCCACCTATTGTGACAAGCATGTGACCGGCTTCGGGAAGCTGGACGGAGACCTCCTTAACGGCACGGTCCCCAACTACGCCTTCGTGGTGGCGAATGAGTACAACGACTCTCACAATCTCTGCCCCCCCTTTTATTCGTGGGAGACGAACGTCTCCTGCGGGGATCGCTGGCTCCAAGGGTGGTTGTCCCCGATTCTGAGCTCGGGGGCCAGTTGGGTGTCGTCCAGCGCCTTCTTGATCCTCTATGACGAAGCGAACCAGACGGACACGCGGGGGATCGACAACACGACGGGGGGTGGGGGGGTGTATATGACGGTGGCGGGGCCGGGGGCGCGGGGGGGGGA
>Ga0080006_1133933_pt1 | contig 133805 bp, 107 predicted proteins | sample RS3BMetagenome_FD_69209 | JGI IMG/M metagenome (GOLD analysis project Ga0080006, IMG submission 69209) | Ferric oxide microbial mat and aquatic microbial communities from Rainbow Spring, Yellowstone National Park, USA - RS3B (SPADES... ...
TATTTAATACGTGGGAGAAAAGAAGCTGATTGACACAAGCCAAGCACCAGGATTGGTTGGCTACGCTTTCATGGCATATTTAGGAGCATTTTTTGACCTTTTTAACCTGTTTAGTTTGTTAAATACTAATTTTAGCGTTAGCGCAAATTATTTAATTAGCTTAGTTGTCATTGCAATACCTATTGCTGAAGCTGTTTGTGCCTTTGGAATAGCCAATGAGCGAAAAGTTGCTTATCAAGTTGCTGTAGTTCTAGCATGGGCTAATCTAGCACTCCTTTTATACTTTGAAACTAGGTATAATTTTGGGGTACCTTTGCTAACTCTGGTTTTTGATATATTTATGCTTTTATTCTTGCTTCATAAGCGTTCTAGAGAATATGTTAAGCTGTGGTTTAAGTAAGCTTGGTTTAAAAATAATACTGTTTTCCAGTTAAATTATTTAAAATTATTTTTAGGTCGTCTGGTAAGTCGACCTTTAAGTTAATTTCTTTATTTGTAATTGGGTGCATGAATCTAAGTAGGTAACTATGCAAAAAGGTTCTTTTAATGTTAGGAATTTTAGCTCCATAGGTATAATCTCCGACGATTGGATGACCAATTGAACTTAAATGGACACGTAATTGGTGGGTTCTTCCAGTGTCAAGTTCAAGCTCTACTAAGGTTAATTGTTTTTCCCGAAATTTGGCTAGTATTTCGTATTTGCTGCGAGCAGGTTTTCCGCTTAATAAGATATCCATTTTCCCTGGTGTTGTTAAGGATCGTCCAATTGGTGCTTCAATGACACCCTTTTTATTAGCCATAACTCCTTCAACTAAGGCTATATATGAACGCTTAATCTTACGTTGCTTAATGAGATCTACTAATGCTTCATAACACTGCTGGGTTCTTGCCACTACAACAAGCCCAGAAGTCATTTTATCTAAACGATGAACAATGCCAGGCCTGTCAGGTTCTCCCACTGATTTTATTTCAGGAAAATGCGCTATAAGTCCTGATGCAATGGAGTTTTTTTCTTTCCCCATCCCAGGATGCATTACTTGCCCAGCTTGTTTATTAATCACAATAAGATCCTTGTCTAAATAAACTACCTCTAAAGGCACCTCTGTATTTTCTTTAATTAGATTGTTGAACTGTTCTAAAAACTCAATTTCAATCAAGTCATTTGTTGCTACCCGGTATGAAGCTTTGGTAATTTCTTTTTTGTTTAAAAAGACCATATGTTGTTTTAGAAGATCTTGAACTTGGCCTCGAGAGATTCCAACAATCATGGAAATCACTCGGTCAATTCGTTCATTTGTTAACGTTTCAGGGACTTGAATTATTTTTTTCATTATCTGTTTTAATTAGTTTGATTACTAGTAGGGCACATCCAATCACAATACTTGTATCAGCTAGGTTAAAAGTGGGCCAGAACCCAGTATATATAAAATCAATAACTTGATGGTCACTTCTTAATAATCGATCAGCAAAATTTGATAAAGCTCCACCCAAAATGAGCCCAAAGGAACAATTCATCAAAAGGCTTCTTGAAACAATTGCGTAATAAATTAATACAATACAAACTATTGCAATTGTTATATCAATTATTACGGCATGACCAGATAGTAAACTAAAAGCGATACCAGAGTTATACTCAAGTTTAAGCTTTAAAGGACCTAACAACTTTATTGATTGCTTTGATAAATACTGGGATGCAAGTAACTTTGTAATTTGGTCAAGTATGATAACAAGGGTTGCTACTAATAGCGTGATTAAGAACTGTGTGGAGTTTTTTGTGTTAGTTTTTTTTAATTTATTAGAGGACTTTAAGCTCGTCTTGTAAGGCTCCCAGTTTTGCATTCAACACACAGACGTGCAAAGGGCATAGCTCTTAGCCTTTGTTTCGGGATTGGTTTGTGACATATTTCACAGTACCCGTAAGTGCCACGTTCGAGCTTGTGCAAAGCATCGTCAATTTCTGCAACGATGTGCATCTCCTGTGCTGACAAAAATTGATCCCTTTCTCGCTCAATTGAAAGCGGATCACCCTCCCCAGACTCTTCATCAAATTGAATGTCATGTACCTCTGCGTCTTGAGCAATCAATTGAGCCTCTGCCTTAAGATCTTCTGCTTGTGAAAGATGACTTTGCCGTTCTTTGAGTAATAATTCTTTTTGTTCGGATAAAAACTGTTCATCAAAAGCAGGCTTAGATGGCAAGGTAATTTTTTGAGGTGAAGATTGTGTTTTTAATTCATTAGGTTTTTTTGGCTGAAGCGCGTTTACAGGTTTCACTTGTTTTGCTAGTGGGGCTGTTTTAGCGAGTTTTTTGGCTGGAGCCTTAGCCCCAGTTAGACCTTTTTTAGATGTAGCCTTTTTAGCAACTGTTTTTTTAGTCACCGTCTTTTTAGCTGGTGTGGGTGCAGTCTTTTTAGTTATTGATTTTTTAACAGTTGTCTTTTTGGCTGATTTTGAGCCTGTTTTAGCCCCAGTTAGACCTTTTTTAGATGTAGCCTTTTTAGCAACTGTTTTTTTAGTTGTTGCTGATGCTTTAACGCTTTTTTTTGCTGGTGCCTTCGTTACTTTTTTAACGAGTTTCTTAGCTGTTGCCATAATTCACCTCTTGTTGATCCTTTTAAAAAATATCAATTTTTACTAAGATACACTCCTTAGTGGAATTGTGCCACAATTTTGGATTTATTTCTCTTATCCGTTATTGCCTAACCTATAAAGTATGACTATGAATGAAGATACCCCTTATTACCCAGAAGTTCCAGACAAACCTAATTTTGTGGCATTCGAAGAAGAAATCCTTAGCTTTTGGGAATCAGACAACACTTTTGAAGCCTCTGTGGCTTTAAGGCCAATTAGAAATCAAGACGGAAGTTCCAACGAGTTCGTATTTTATGATGGACCGCCTTTTGCCAATGGGCTTCCTCATTATGGGCATTTGCTTACAGGTTTTGCAAAGGATGCTATACCGCGTTACTGGACGATGCGCGGTAAACACGTAGAGCGTCGGTTTGGATGGGATTGCCATGGATTGCCGGCTGAAATTGAAGCTGAAAGAGAACTTGGCGTTAGTGGCCGCCAAAATATTGAGAGTTATGGGATTGAAAATTTCAACTCTTATTGTCGCTCTTTAGTTTTGCGCACGACTGACACATGGGAGCGCTATGTTAATCGCCAGGCTCGCTGGGTTGATATGAAGAACGATTATAAGACAATGGATTTAAGTTATATGGAGAGCGTCATCTGGGCCTTCAAGGAGCTTTATAAAAAGTCTTTAATTTATGAAGGTTACCGTGTTTTACCCTATTGCTGGGAATGTGAAACTCCTCTTTCGAATTTTGAAACTCGCCAGGATGACGCCTATAGATTAAGATCAGACCCTGCTGTTACAGTTAAATTTAAAGTAGTCAAGGCAAAATCTTTAAATTTATCTTCAGATCTTTATTTGTTGATTTGGACTACTACACCATGGACACTTCCATCAAATTTAGCTATAGGGGTAGGCAAAGACATTGAATATGTGATACTTAAAGTTAATTTTCAAGGAAATGAGCAACACTGGATAATTGCCCGAGAACGGTTAAATACGTTGCAAGATGTTATTGGACAATATGAGGTAATTAAAACGGTTAAAGGTCTGGAGCTTAACAACTTGGAGTATGAGCCGATTTTTGATTTCTTTAAAGATGTGCCAAACGCCTTTAAAGTAGTAGTAGCTGATTTTGTCTCAACCGAGGAAGGTACTGGTTTGGTCCATTTAGCTCCGGGTTTCGGTGAGGATGACTTTAATGTTTGCACTCAAAACAATATAAATGTGGTTTGCCCAGTTGATGAGAGAGGACGATTTACCTCTGAAGTAAAGGTATTAGAGGGCAAAAATGTATTTGAATCCAATGAAGTAATAATAAAGGATTTAGAAAAGCGTTCTCTACTTATAAAAAAAGAAGAGTATTTACATAGTTATCCCCATTGCTGGCGAACAGATACGCCGTTGATTTATAAAGCCATCTCATCATGGTTTGTAGCGGTAACAAAAATCAAAGACAAGATGCTTGAATTAAATGAACAAATTAATTGGATACCAGAACACGTTAAGAACGGAGCTTTTGGAAACTGGCTGAAAAATGCCCGTGATTGGTCAATAAGTAGGAATAGGTTTTGGGGAGCGCCAATTCCTGTTTGGAAAAGCGATGATCCTAAGTATCCAAGAATTGATGTTTATGGATCAATTGAAGAATTAGAGAAAGATTTTAATACAAAAATCAAAGATTTGCATAGGCCATATATCGATGAGCTAATTCGACCTAATCCGGATGATCCAACTGGTAAATCGACTATGCGCAGGGTTGCTGATGTTTTAGATTGTTGGTTTGAATCAGGATCAATGCCTTTTGCTGAAGTACATTTTCCATTTGAGAATAAAGCTTGGTTTGAAGAGCATTTTCCAGCTGACTTCATAGTGGAATATATAGGCCAAGTAAGAGGATGGTTCTACACATTGCATGTCCTAGCAACTGCACTGTTTGAGAGACCACCTTTTATTCAGTGCCTTACCCATGGAGTGGTATTGGGAAATGATGGGCGCAAACTCTCAAAACGTTTGAAAAATTATCCGGATCCTGAAGAGGTTTTCAAAAAATATGGAGCTGATGCCATGAGATGGTTCCTTTTATCTGGTCCAGGACTAAAAGGACAAGATTTTGTGATAGAAGAATCTGGTTTTGATGCAGCAGTTAAGCAAGTTTTAAATCCTTTATGGAATTCATTTTATTTCTTAGTACTTTACTCTAGGGCCGATGAAATGCGTGGTGAATTTCGTTTGGATTATTCAGAAGTTCTTGATCGTTATATTGTGGCTAAAGTTAGCAAGCTGGTGTCTGATCTTAAGATTTTTTATGAAAAAGCGGATTTGTCTGGGGCTGCCAAGCAAATTGAGGAGTTCCTCGACAGCCTCACTAATTGGTATATTCGCAGAAGTAGAGATAGGTTTTGGAGCTCAAAAAATGCCGATGAAAAAAGCATTCAGCAAAAAAAAGATGCGTATGATGCGCTGCACAGCACTTTAATTTTACTCCTTAAAGCAGCTGCACCCTTGTTGCCATTGTTAACTGAATATATTTATAAGCACTTAACTAATGACCGTTCTATCCATCTGACAGATTGGCCAAGTGATGACATGCTTGTTTTTGATAATGAGCTGGTGGAGTCTATGGATTTAGTTCGTCAAATTTGCTCGGGTGCGCACTCCATTAGAAAGGCTAATAACATAAGGGCGCGCTTACCTTTAAGACTTATGGTGATTGCTACTAATACTCCTGATAAAATTGAGCCATATCTTTATTTAATAAAAGATGAGGTCAATGTAAAAGAAATTAAATTGTCAAATGATTTTTCATTAATTGCTGAAAAAAGACTTACCGTTGATCCGGCAAAGTTAGGACCAAGGTTAGGTTCGTTAACTCCAAAGGTTATTAAAGGCGCAAAAGAGGCAAACTATGTTGAACTTGAAAATGGTATCATTGTGGTAGATGGAATCGAATTAAAAGAAGGCGAAGCTGCCCTTAAGCTAGTAGCAAAAGATGAAAAATCTTCAAAGATCATTGATAGTCAAAAACTTGCAGTTTCTATAGATTTAACTTTAGATGAGGAACTTATCAAAGAAGGGTTGGCGCGTGACATAATTAGGTACATTCAAACTTTACGTAAGGATGCTGGGTTAAATATAACCGATCGCATTAAAGTTGAAATTATTACAGCTGATGAAACTTTTGTTTCTGTTATTAATTTGCATCGTGATTACATAAAAGAGCAGATCCTTGCGGTTTCGTTAAATGAAGAGCCTTTAAAAAACAGCCTTTTGGAGAAGAGTTTTCAAATTGCTAATACGGCTGAGTTAAAAGTTCGTCTTGCCAAAGCGTAATTGCATTTTTATGTATTTCAATTAACGGGATCATCTTGTGCGTTAGAGGGTCTTTGCTGGGCATTAACATCAATCGGATGAGTTGTTTGGGTTAGTTTAGCCTCTACGGATTGTTTGAGTTTTTCAGTTCCAAGGGTTTGCTTAACCCAATCAGCTAATTTTAAAAGGGTACTTACTAATTCTTCTCGTTCTCTAGCTATTAACGCTGTTAATTCTTCAACCTCTTTTCCAAGCAATGCTTTAGAAGCTTGAAGTTTATCGACCTCTTGTTCTAAGCGTTTTCTAGTTTCAGTCTCAATTCTTGTTGCTTCCATTTGAGCTTTTTCGACGAGTTCTTTTGCACGTGCTTTGGCATCTTCAACCAAAGAATCAGCAGTTTTTTGAGCGAGTAGCAATGCTTTTGACATAGTTTCAGTTAGGGCAGCTTCATCCATTTGTCGTGGTTCAGGATTTGAGTCCCCTTGAGCCGAGCCTGCTTGTTCAAGGTGGGCAACTTGCTCTTTTAATCTTTGAACCTCTAACTCAAGATGCTCTATTTCAATTGCTTCTTGTTCTAAGAATTCATCAACTTCATCACGAGAATATCCGCGTAGCTCATAAGAAAATTCGACCTCTCTTAATTTATTGGCTATTTCACCCATAGCTCTATCCTATTGCATAAAAGTTCAGGAATCTAGCTTTATTCTTAGGTTCTGTATTTACTGTACTGAGTCGCGCAATTAAACAGGAAAGTAGTTTATCAACACTAACTGGCTATTCTTACTATCACTTGACCTAGTAATTCAAGTAAGATAATTGCAATTAACGGAGATAAATCAAAGCCCATAGAACCTACTCTGAAGACCGGCAACAACCTGCGTATGGGATTAACAACAACTGAAGATAGTTTATCTAAAAAGAGCTTTACATTATAAAGAGCTTCTCCAGGAGTTGGCTGAAGCCAACTTAAGAGTGCACTTATAATTATGACGATTATATAAAGATTTATTATCAGTAAGATTAAACTAATAACAGACAAGAGACTAACCGCGAGGGAAGTGCTTTCTTTGGATGTGATTGCGTACGTCTTTTGAAATTTCTACGTTGTTTGGTGTCATTAAGAAAACATTTTCTCCCACTTTCTCCATCGTTCCACCCAAGGCATAGGTAGCCCCTGAACAAAAATCTATCATGCGCCGTTTTGTTTCTTCAGTCACAATTTCAAGATTCATTATTACAGGTTGACCTTGTATTAGTCGGTCTGCAACTTTTTGAACTTCCACAAATCCTTTAGGTGCAATTACGTAGGGTCGAACGGTGCGAGCCGATGAGACAGGATTAACTTGTGTTAATTTAAGAGGGGTTACATTTTGTTGGATAGGGGACTGTTTAATTTTAATTCTTTCAGTACTTCTTTTTGTTGGTTCTAACTCAGCTGATTCTTGAAGTGAATGAATGTTTTCTTTCTTATGTAGCTCTGGGGCATCGACTTGTTGATATGTATCTTCGTTGACATCCTGGTCTGTGTCGTCATAAGGCTCATATTCGTATTCATCTTCGATTTCTTCATCATCTGGTACTAAACCTAACATAACCATTGTCTTTTTAAACACCGATGCCATTTTCATGCCTCCTTTTCAACTAAAACATTTTACATTCTTTTGGGCTAAATTTTAAGCATAGCTTTAACTAAAAAATCCCCGACCGATGCGCAGCATATTTGAACCCTCTTGTAGGGCAATTTCAAGGTCATCAGTCATCCCCATTGAGATATATTTAAGTTCTGCTTCTTTTGCTAATTTAGCACCTGCTTGAAATGCCTTTCGGGTTAAAAAAGGGTCAGACAATACTCCTATCACCATCACGCCTATTAAACTAAAACCGATTTGATGGGCATATTCTATTAATTCATAAGCCTTCTTTAATGAGACACCCGCTTTGGTAGGGTCACCGAGTGGATTTAGTTCAACAAATCCTACAACATTATGTGCCACGAGTTTATTTATTTCAACTTCTCTAGTGATCCCCTGGAAAAATTTTACGTAACTTGTTAACTTTGAAATCTTGTTTGTTTGTATTTTGCCTAGAAAATGCCATACCAAGTTGTTGTTTTTAAGGTCAGCTGCTTTTGATATTAATTCAGCTGCATAATTTTCACCGAAATTAGATATTCCAAATTCAGAGGCGATTTTAATTTCCTGGGTCGAATGTCCTTTTGTTACCGCCACAATTGTAATTTCAGACATAAGGCGTCCAGTTGATTCAATCCTTTGGTTTATAATTTCTAAATTTTGAAGGAATTTTTCGCGCGATATCATAGTAAGTCCTCAGGCTCTACGTATATCTTTACATCTTTAGGATGCTCTATAGCGTTTAAAGTTTCACATAATATTTTAAAATCAGGTGCTTTTATTAGGTATTTACTATATTTTGAAGGACCCAAAATTTCTAAAGAGCTACAAGAGGATTTTAGTTGCTTTATCCAACTTTCAATTTGTGGAGTTGATCCTTTGACAAAAGCAAAGCTTGCTTGGTCATTGACATAAAACGTTTTATACTGATCATCAATACACTTTTGAGCCAAGTAGGGACGTCCCATTTGTGCTGCTTTTATTACAGGATGTTCTGGGAACTTTGTCCTTAGTATAATACCAACCCCTTTTGCTTTTAAAACTCTTAATGAACAAGTAAATAGTAAGTGCAGCGCTTTTGAGAACGAATTTAATTTGGGTGCAAAAAGAATTTGGTCAAAGTATGGCAAATACACAAGAGCCAAAGAAGCTTCTTGGTTTAATATAGCCGTTGTGCCTACTAAAAATTTTTCTGGGTCGGATTTTAATTTATTACTGCGTAGAGAGACATTAGTTTTCAGAATGGATTTAAGCTCAAAGGCTACCTTGTTTAAAGATTTGTTAAACAAATGAATTTTAGGATTGCCACAAGCACATATTTGGCTATTTATGTGATAGTCACACGTTGGGCAAAATGCTGTGTCATAAGGAGGCCGCAGCTCATCAGTTAAGAGCAAGCTATCGCAATTAGGACAATTAAGTACCTGATAACAATTTTTGCAAAAAAGGTTTCCAGCACCTTTTATCCTGTTGACTAAAACGGCAATCGGTTGATCTAATTGTGATGCTTTGCGCATTTTATTTAAAACAATTTCAGGAAACTCTCCCTTTATTGGATCTTCTTTAGTTGCGTTTATTACAAAAACCGGTGCCCAGGTATTTCGCTCTATTGTTTGGCTAACAGTAATTAACTTACTGTCATAAAGTTCATGAAATGAAGGGGCTGGATCTATAAAAACTACTGGTATGTTTTCTAATTGGCTACGTTGTCGAGCAACTTTAGAAGCATGCCAAGTTGGTGCCCTTTCGTCCTGATATGAGCTATCAGAGGGGTCATAAATTAAAATTGCCCCTAGATTATTTTCTGGTACGGGTGCAAAGATTGCATCTCTGTTGCCAACCACGATACAGTTTCCTTGCGTGATCTCAAACCAATCATTTTTAAAGGTTTTTACGGGTGCACCCGTTTGGCTAAGTTCTTGATAAAGCCTTAATAATTCATCTTTGGTTGGTACTAAGACAATTAATGATTTTTGTAACCTGGTAAACATTGCCAAAATAAGCCATCGCATAAATTCAGGCTGACGTAGCCTTAGAGTGTGAATAAGCTTATCTGTCGAAAGGCACTCGTTGACAATCTTGTTTTGTTGAGTGCCTAATGTAATGTTAAAGGATTTGAAATTAAGGGAATTGATACCAGATTTTTGTTTTTGTGTGTAAAGCTTTTCCGCTGATGCAATTTTGAGAAAGTAAAATACAGACCCAACCCATCGCCATGCACACCATCGACAAAGTTCCACTACTTTACCAGGCGGTCCAATGCCGCGAAATTTTTTAATTGGTAAAAGCTTGATATTAAATTCTTGTTGTTGTTTTATTTCAACTACAAAGCCTTTAACAGTTCTGCCTTTTAGCGGAACAAGTACTTGATCTCCTACTTGGAGATTTTCATGTAGATGTTCTGGTATTAAGTAGGAATAAGGTTGATTAATTGCTTTGACTTCAGTAAAAACATTAGCTACTAGAGTAGTCAATAGCTAACCTAAAGCCCGAGGGCGCTTTTAAAGTCCTCAAGGCGTGAAAGACTTTCCCAGGTAAGTTCTTTATCTGGCCTGCCGAAATGTCCGTAAGCAGCAGTTTTTTTATAGATAGGTCGTCGTAAATCTAAATCTCGAATGATTGCGCCCGGTCGTAAATCAAAGACTTCGTCTATTGCTTTAGCGATTTTCGCTTTATCTACTGTTTCTGTTTGAAAAGTTTCAACAAGTAGTGACACCGGCTGTGCCACGCCGATAGCATAAGCAACTTGAATTTCACAGCGCGAAGCAGCCCCCGATGCTACAACGTGTTTTGCTACCCATCTGGCTGCGTAAGCACCAGATCTATCTACTTTAGAGGGGTCTTTGCCAGAAAACGCACCTCCACCATGCCTTGCAGCGCCCCCATAGGTATCTACAATGATCTTTCTTCCAGTTAGCCCCGTATCAGCATGGGGACCTCCCAAAACAAATTTTCCAGTTGGATTAACTAAGACCTTTAATTCTGAGGCATCTAAATTCTCAGGTAATAATGGTTTTATTAAGTGCTCAATTAAGTCTTCTTTTAGCTGGGTGTCGATATCAATTTGGGGAGCATGTTGAGTTGATACTAAAACTGTGTTAATACCAATTGGTTTATTATCTTGATAAAGAATGCTGACTTGTGTTTTCCCATCAGGTCTTAAATAACTTAAAAGTCCTTCATGTCTTAATTGAGCTAACCTATGAGCTAGTCTGTGAGCTAACCAGATGGGTAGTGGAAAGTAATCAGGAGTTTCATCACAAGCATATCCAAACATCATGCCTTGATCTCCAGCGCCTTGTTTCATTAATTGATCTTCCCCAGCTTGTCCCGTTCTGATCTCAAAGGCAGTGTCAACGCCTTGAGCAATATCAGGGGATTGTCTGTCAATTGAGACCACGACTCCACATGTCGTGGCATCAAACCCTTTCTCTGATGAGTCATATCCAATTTCTTTGACGGTATTACGAGCTATCTCAGCGTAATTAATTTGTGCTTCAGTGGTTATTTCTCCAGCAATTACAATTAGCCCGGTCGTTAAAAGGGTTTCACACGCAACTCGTGCATACGGATCTTGTTCCAATATGGCATCAAGTATTGCGTCAGATATTTGATCAGCCATCTTGTCAGGATGACCTTCGGTTACTGATTCGGATGTAAATATTGTTCTCATGGCACTCCTCTTAAAGCTAAAATTTCTCCAACGTATTCCAAGATAATAGATGCAACTTCGGCTTTTGACCTAAGCTCAATTGATTTATGACCAAGCTCATTTGAGATAATTTCAACAGCATTGGTTTCGTGGTCAAACCCAACATTTTCTTGACTGACGTCATTAACCACCATAACATCTAATTGCTTTTCTTTAAATTTTTTTTCTGCATTTAAAAGAGCCTCATTGGTTTCAGCCGCAAAACCGACAATTACTTGATTAGCAGCCTTTCTTTTTATTGCTTCGCTTAAAATATCAGGTGTTTTAACAAGTTGGATTGAATTTAAATTGTTAGCACGCTTTATTTTAACTGGTGAGTAATGATCTGGCTTAAAATCACTCACTGCAGCTGACATAAATAAACAATGTGCATTAGGTAATTCTTTTAAGACCGCATTTAAAAGTTCATCGGCAGTTTCGACTTGGATACGGTTAACAGATTTCGGATAATCGAGCTTTGATGAAGTAATTAATGTTACGTCGGCTCCTAATGCCCAAGCTTCTTTTGCTAAGTAATGTCCTTGTTTACCGGATGATCTATTAGTTAAAAACCTCACTGGATCTATTGGTTCTCTTGTTCCTCCTGCAGTTACTATTACCTTTTTATCTTTAAAAATTGATTTTTTTGACCTGATTGTCCTTTCAACAATTTCAGTAATTAAATCTAAATCAGCTAGTCTACCTGCTCCAAAATCGCCTCCAGCAAGTTCACCTTCTTGAGGTGCTACGACAATTACATCGTTTTGAATAAGTTTTTCAACATTGGCTCTAACAATAGGGTTTTGCCACATCTCGTTGTGCATTGAAGGACAAATAATTACTGGTGCATTTGTTGAAATAAAAGCAAGACTAACTGGATTATCTGATCTGGCAGTGGCAAATGATGAAATGATGTTTGCAGTTGCCGGGGCCACCACAAGGGCGTCAATGGACCGCCCTATTCTGGTATGCGCGATAGGATCTGATGGTGAAAATAGGTAGTCAACAACCGGTTCGTCAGCTAAAGCAGATACCGTCATAGAGCCAATAAATTTTTTAGCATCAGAGGTCATTAAAGGAATTACGTATGCGCCTAATTTTTTTAATTTTCTAAGTAGCTCTACCCCTTTGTAACACGCAATGCCTCCAGTGAAACCAAGGGCAATTTTTTTTCCAGCCAGCGGTTGGAAACTTTGCATTAAAACTCGAGTTCTTAAGAGGCTTCGCTGGGCTTAGGTAAAGATTCTGAAGACGGAAAAACCGGCACGATTTTATCTTCCCCTAATTCTTCGAGTGCTATTGAAAGGGGTTTTCTAGAAACAGAAGTAATTTGAGGTGGTATGATGGAACCTAAACCTTCTCCAAGTTGGTTAAAATAAGAATTAATTTGCCTTGCTCGTTTTGCTGCCAGGATTACTAAACCAAACTTGGATCCCACCTTTGCAAGTAAATCCTCGATAGGCGGCTCTACCATCGAGTTAGATTGTGTTATCATTGTCTCCTCTCAAATTTTTTCTCACTTCTCTAATAATATCAGCAATTTCTTTTACACATCTATCTAAGTCTTGGTTAATTACAGTATAATGTGCAAGTTCTTGGCCTTGCTTTATTTCTTGATTTGCCATTGTAATGCGTTGTTTTATTTTTTCCGGTTTATCACCCCTTTTTTTCATTCGATTTTCAAGCTCTTCTAAAGAAGGAGGTAGTAGCAAGATTATTACAGCAGTTTCTGGAAAAAGATCTTTGATTTGCTTGGCTCCCTGAAGCTCAATTTCAAGTAAGAGATCATAACCTTGTGGCGGGTTAGGTTTGGGGGTTCCATAGTAATTGTCTGAATATTTAGCCCACTCAATGAAAAAGCCTTCCTCAATCTTGCTTTTAAAGACCTCTTCAGATACAAAGTAATACGACTCAGGATCTTCACCTGATCTGGGTTTTCGAGTCGTATAAGAGCGTGACAGCCATAGCTGAGGAACAGTACGGGTTAGCGCTCGCGCAACAGTTCCTTTTCCTACGCCCCCCGGTCCTACTATTACAAAAATAAGGCTGCCGCTACTGATCAGCGGCCAGCAACCTCTAGCAAGGCCTCTTTTTGTTTTGCACCAAGTCCTTGGAGTCGCCTGGTTTCTGAGATACCTACCTCCTCCATGACCTTTCGTGCTTTAATCTTTCCAAGGCCTGGTAAGGACTCCAAGACAGAGATGACCTTCATCTTTCCAATGATGTCATCTTTGTCTGCTTTTTTAAGTAGCTCGGCTAAAGTCAGCGTGCCAATCTTAAGCTTGCTTTTAATCTCAGCTCTTTGACGTCTTGCCTCGGCTGCTTTGGCCAATGCTTCTGCTCTTTGTTCCTGGCTTAATGATGGTGGTTGCGGCATGGCAATAACCTTACCAGTAAAAATGCCTCAATGAGCAATTTTAATGAAAATTTTTCTAGAAATTTTTAAAAATGAAAAGTGGCTTTAAATGAAATGATTTCTTTAAGCCTTCCTACCAGCACTTTCGGTTAAATTGTTGGTTTTAAGAACCTTTTTTACTCCTGATAACAGCTATTTTGCCTTCTACGTGGTTTGCATCTTGACCTTTTGAATTAAGTAAGTCTTGCCTGTCCTTTTCGGCCTCTTTTTCAGCAGATTTGTCTGCTTTTTTGAGCCTTGATTCAACCCCTTCAGCTAGGAGCTTTTCAGCTTCTTCAACTAATGCTTCTACCATCTCATCTTCTGGTACAACCCGCACGATCTTTCCCTTAATAAACAAATGTCCTCGGTGGCGACCAGCTGCTATACCTAAGTCAGCTTCTCTTGCCTCACCAGGTCCATTTACCACACAGCCCATCACTGCCACTTGCAGGGGAATTTGTTTTTTTTCCAACATTTTTTGAGCCTTTTGCGCTATTGCAATTACATCTATTTCGGCTCGTCCACAAGAGGGACACGCAATTAAATCTACATTTTTACGTTCAGCCAGACCCATTGCTTCAAGAAGCCAGCGACCAGCTTTTACTTCCTCTACTGGGTCAGCTGTTAAAGAATACCTGATAGTATCTCCAATGCCTTCAGCTAAAAGCGAGGCAATTCCAGCAGTGGCCTTTACAAGACCTTGAGGCGGTGGACCAGCTTCGGTGACACCTAAATGCAGTGGATAATCAAAAGTTTCAGAAACAAGCCTGTAGCTTTGTATCATTAAAACTACATTTGATGACTTTACGGAAATTTTAACGTCTTCAAAGTCGACTTCTTGAAAGTATTGTAGCTCCAACTTTACACTTTCAAGCATTGCCTCCGGGGTGACGCCCCCAAAGCGTTTGTATAAATCAGGGTGCAACGAACCTGAATTAACACCGATTCTAATAGGCACCTTGCGATCCTTAGCTTCTTTAGCAATCAGCTTAATCTCTTCTGGCTTTCTTAAGTTGCCTGGATTTAACCTCAAACCATGAACACCAGCCTCTAGAGCAGCCAATGCCATCTCATGATGAAAGTGGATGTCAGCAATTATTGGTACAGGGGATCTTGGTATCATTTGAGCGAGAGCCTCTGCTGCCTCTAGTTCGTTACAGGTTACCCTGACAATGTCTGCTCCAGCCCCATATAGCTTATAAATTTGCGCAAGGGTTTCTTCGACATTAGCTGTTTTAGTTGTGGTCATTGACTGAACACTTATCGGAGCAAAACCTCCAATGGGAACCTTTCCGACAAAAATTTGTCTAGTGGGCTTTCTTGGTGATACTGCTTTTACGCTCTGCATCCTTATTTCATAGACTAGTTGAGATTAAGCAAAAAAGTGCTTGAAAACTAGGCATATTTGAAAAGTTTAGAGTTATAAAAAATATAAAACAAAAAATATAATAGTGCTTACACAACCGATAACTAAGAGTTTAGAACCAAAATTTTTAGCTTTAAACCAAAATTTTTCAGAATCTTGCTCCAATCCTGGGTCGGCAATTTCGTAAGTTTTATGCCACCCTATGACTAATAAGGCAAGTCCAATTAGCATTATGAAAAACGAGAGTTTTATGAAAAAGTCAAAGATTTTAATCGTTGCAAGCATTGGTTGCATTTTATAGCCTTTAGTTAGAATCTATCTAGTAAATGATATTTAAGTGAAAGCAGACCGATTTTTTGATACTATAATGAAGGTCATTTAAACGGCATAAATGCCATTAAGTTAACTTATGAGAAAAAGCAAGAAAGGAAAGTTCTTTCATATTTTGTTATTGAGCGCATTGGGGTTTCTGGCTTTAATAGACATGGCTGGGTTTAGTGACTCTAGTAAAAATTTAGCTGCCAACGGGGATTCTCAAAGCAAAAGTGAAAGAAATTTAATAAATGGTAATCCTGCGATGATTTCTTTAGGTAATCACCTAAGTTCCTTTTCTTGGCCTCTTATAGGCAAACAAGATATTATAAGACCGGATCCGGCTAGTGCTATGACTGTAAGTAATGGTGCAAGCTATCCTTCCCTTCAGGAAATCCAAGGTTTGTCAGGGCCTTCTAATGTTTGGTATTTCCCGTATTATGATTCTATTGATTCTAATTCAGCGGATTCAGATTTTGTGATTTTAACGAATTCAGCTCAAGTATCTACGTCGGTAACAGTTAGCGTTTACACTTCATCAAAAGTTTACTCTTGGCAAGGAACACTTAATAGTTTGAGCAATCAATATGTAACATTTCCAAACATAAAAGGTGGTCCAGTTGTTGTTAACTCGTCTGTGCCAATATTTAGTATCCAAAAAGTAGTTTCTGGTGTAACAGATTCTATAATTAACGGCACTCCAACTCCGTCAACTGTTTTAATGTGGCCTAGCTATGATTCGACAGAGACAGTTGGGCAATATTCCGATTGGATTGTCATAGCTAATCCGCCATCTAATTCCTCGCCTGCTTATGTCAGTTTAAGTGTTGGAACCACACAGTGGAGCCCTTCTAGTCCAATTGAGCCTGGTACGTATAGTTATGTTGAGTTCACTAATCTTAATGCCTCACCTGTTGTTTTAACTTCAAATATTGGTGTTGTTGCTTCTCAACGCTTGATACTTGCTGATTCTAATTGGCCAGGAAATTTAACGGAGCTTTTAGGGATTTCAATTTCTAGTGCTTCTAGTTTTGGTTATGGAACATCTTTATATTGGTCCGTTTATGACTCAGAAATTTCTCCCTCGGCCGCGATTCAAATTGCTAATCCTCCTAACAGCTCACAACCGGCGTTAGTAAATATCAAATTAGGCAACGTTACTTATCTTACTAGTCAGATTGCACCTGGCCTTACAGACACAGTCAACTTACCTTCTTTAAGTGTTGGTCCTGTTGAATTAAGCTCAAACGTAGCTGTGGTTGCAGTTGAATCTGAATTACTAGGAAATACGTTAGTTGAAGTTCCTGGTATTGCCCAAACTTCCTCAGTTGTTGTTTTGCCTTTTTATGATTCTTTGTCAACACCAAATCAAAATGAATCTTGGTTGATTGTTTCAAATCCAACTACTAATAGCTGTCAAGCAAATTTAGTTATTCAAAATGCTAACATAGCAACCACATTAAATATTTCTCCATTTAGCCTTTCTTATAGTATTTTCCCATCTTTAAATGTAGGCCCAGTGGTGATTAGTTCGAGTTGTTCGGTTTTTGCCTCAGAACGTATCATATATGGTCCAAGTGCCCCAGAAGTTAATTCAATAAATCCAGAAATTGGCTCTGTCAGTGGAAACACAACGGTTACAGTATCTGGTGTTAACTTTGTGGGCCCGCTAAAGCTGTTTTTAGGTAAAAACCAAATAAATAATTTTAATTTGAATTCCTCTAATCAAATTGTGTTTAAAACCCCACCTGAGCCGGCTGGTTCTTATCCTATTTATGTTGAGAACATGACAGGGACCTCCCAAGCTTCCGCTCAAAATATTTTTACATTTGTAACTAACGTAGGGAAATTTCCACCAGGAACAACTGGCTATGATATCTCTTGGCCACAGTGTCCTAATAACTTCCCAAGCCCTCCTGGAGTTATAAGTATTATTGGTGCTGATGACGGTTTCCCATTTAGTAACAACCCGTGTCTTTTAAATGAGATTAGTTGGTCCGGCGGCACTTACAACTTATATGCAGTTATTTTTTGGGACGGTCAACAAAGTTACGGGAGCTTCCCATTAAATTGTGCCACAGATAACACAATTTCATGTTATGCATATAACTGGGGTTGGAATGCAGCAAAGTGGATTTTTAATCAAACGGCTTCAATTGGTGTAACTTCTGAGGTTTGGTGGCTTGACATCGAAGGAGCTTATGGTTCTTCTAATCCTTTGTGGTCATCAAATGTTTATGCTAACGCTTATACTGTGCAAGGTGCAGTAGATTTTTTCTCTAGTCAGTATGTTCCAAATACTAATATAAAGGAGCAAGTAGGAATATATAGCTCACCTTGTGAATGGCCTCAAATTGTTCCCGGAACAGATACTGGGCCAAGCTGTACTGATTTTCAGGGCTATATGCCAAATGCCCTCGAGTGGGTGGCTAACTGGAATAATCCATCTAATCCAGGAATTTATTGTTCTTCGTTATACTCATTTACTCAAGGGCCTATTTGGTTGGTTCAGTATACTGATAACCAAGGGGGATTTGACGGGGATTACTCCTGCTAATTGTTAGATAGTAAAATTTTGTTCAATGAATAATCAAGTGTCGCTTTTTACTGCTTTTGGGGCAGGGTTGATTTCTTTTATTTCTCCATGTGTTCTTTCCCTTGTTCCAGTTTATTTGACTACTTTGATGACTTTTAACTCTATGAAAAAAAATGCCACTTTTGTTTCTGATGGCAATGCTATGAAATATACTTATCGCCAGTTTACTCTTAATGCAGTTATGTTTGTTGGTGGGATTATTCTTATTTTTGTTTTGTTAAGCTTAGGAGCTTTTAGTGTTAGTCTGCCATTGAAAGAGCATAAACTTTTTTTAGAAAAAGTCGCTGCTTTAGTAGTAATGGCAATGGCAGTTTTTGCTATTGCTTCAAATGTGAGACCTTTTGGTTTTCTGCTTCGTGAAAGGAGACTGCATTTTAAATTAAAGCACTTTAAATCAATCGCTCCCTTCTTAATGGGTCTTTCATTTGGATTGGGTTGGATTCCTTGTGTAAGTCCAGTGTTGGCGTCAATTCTTGCAATTGCTTCGGTTAAAACTGACATAATTTCTGCAATTGGGCTTTTAGTTTTTTATGGGCTTGGGTTAGGATTGCCATTTGTTGCATTTGGAATCCTTGCAGATAACAAGATGGCCCTTAAGTTACTTGGTCGTTTTAGCAAGACCTTGTCTTTGTTGGGTGCTCTAGGTTTGATGGTTTTAGGTGTTTTGCTGTTCCAAGGGCACTTTACTTTTATTAACTCGCTTTTTTAGCATAAAATTTAAAACTGTGCGGACGTAGCTCAATGGTAGAGCTCCAGCCTTCCAAGCTGGCGGTGCGGGTTCAATTCCCGTCGTCCGCTCTGAGACTTTAAAACAGGGATAATTTCTTTTATAAAGCTTTTAAAATAACTTGACCTTAAATTATCCGTGTAATCACTGGTGTTATGTGACTCAAGCCAATATTTGTTTAACTAAGGAAGAAAACCGACGACAATCTTTGTGCAATATCCTTCAAAAGGCCGATCAAGTATTACTAAGAGCCTTTTGGGTTTAAAACCAAGTTTTAAAGACAGTACTTTTAAATTCCATTGTTTAATTTTTTGTGAGTTAAATAAGTTAGTTAAATACTCATTAGCTAACATTAATACTTCAGTTGTTACCCCTAAAGAAAACCTAAGGTAAATTGGGCTTGTAGACAGTATAAAAGGACCTTTGTTTGGCTCAACTATTGCAATAGTTGGGTAATTGCCTGACATTGTATTAAATTTAATAGACTGACCTCTTAATCCAAACAGCGGATTGTTTTGAGGGGCAAGGTATTGTGCAATTAATTTCTTAGCTTTACCATTCGGAAGTTTATAGTTGTAAAAAATAACATCTTTTGCTTCATAAGCATCAGGGAAAAAATCATTTATCTCTTTTAATGGCTCAAGATTTAATGCGGTTGCCAATGTCATAGGTTTGATATAGAAACTACACTCAGGTATGCTTATCCTAATTAATGCTTTAGAGCGTAGATCTATAGCAAAAAGCTCTTTATCTTTGTTTGCTAAAAGAACTATATTTGCCTTGTTCTTAGCTATTTTTTTATCTGATCGTTTAAAGAGCATTTTCTTCTAGCAGTGAAAAAGCTTTCTCAGAACTGGTTGTTGGCAAACTGCAGTGGCCTTCAAAGCATACATAAATGTAACCAGGTTTTTTATCTTGGAAGATTCCTGAAGAATTCTTTGAATTTAAAATAAGAGACCTAGGATTAAAATATAGCCTGAATTGATCAAGGATGGTATCATCAACATTTGATAGATAAATATCAGCTAGTTTTATTGACGCAATTATGGCTTGTGTAGCTAGATGGGCAACCTGGAATGGCTCATTTAAAATATATTCCTGAAGTGCTATAAGTGCTTTATGAGAAGCTTCAATTAAGTCATTGCGACCAAAAATTACACCGAGCTTATATAATACTTCGGCGGCTTTTGAATTTGCACAAGGAGTTGTGTTGTCATAAAAGCTATAGTAACTAACTTTAGAATCTAAGGAGTCCTTAACTAAACCAGTAGTAACATCCACATATTTACTTAACACTAACTGCGCTAACTTTAGTGCTTTATCTAAGTAGCGACTTTCATCTGTTACCTTAAAGGCTTCAATTAAGCTATCTGCAAGCCAGAGAAGATCAGCTGCAGTTGCTTTAGCTTCTAACTTTTCTTCTCTATAAACACGAAAGTACTGACCGCCTTTATTAAAAACTGACTCAATAAAATTAAGGTGTTTTAACCCTTCTGAAACAAATGTTGAGTTTTTAAATGCAAAGCCAGCTGATAAAATTGACTTTATCATCATTGCATTAAATTCAAGCACTGCTTTGTCATCTTTATCCGGAGTCGGCTTGCCTTTCTGGATAGCAAATAATAGCTGTTTAATATCTTTTAACTCTTCATTGTTATTTTCTTTATAAGTAGAAGTTTTTGTTAGTAACAGACCGTCTTCATCCTGGATCAAATCGTAATATCTATGAAAGATTTCTAATTGTTGACTGTCTAGCTTGTTAAAATCTTGCTTACTAAATAAATAGCTAGCGCCTTCTACGCCTAAAGTGTCGGCCAACAGAGCAGATGCAAATCCAGCTGGCTTAAGTGCCATGTGATTTAGTACGAATGAAATGCATTCTTGAACAACTTCTTTATAAAAGTTATCTTTTGTAATTTTATATACATCTAAATAAACTTGAGCTAATTGGGCTTGATCATAGAGCATTTTTTCAAAGTGTGGCCGAGTAAAATCTCTAGTTGTACTGTAGCGAAAAAAACCACCAAAAGCGTGGTCATAAGTAGCTTTAAGTGCAAATGAGTCTAGGGTTTTTATGATTAACTCCAACAACGATTGATTCTTCCCTCCGAAGTACCATGTGAAAAGAGCAAGATTTAATAAAGGAACCTGTGGAAATTTAGCTCCCTTGTGAAATCCACCATAAGTACTATCAAATAAGTTATTTACAAAATGATCAGTTAATTGTGCAGAGAATGTTTTCAAATCATCGATGATCTTATTTTGCTTGATCATTGAATTAAGCCTATTTAAGCTACTTTTAGTTAAATGTTTTTGTTCGCGTTTAATTGCGTCATCAAAATTATCGGCGCTTTGTAGAACTTCATCTTTGTTATTTTCCCAGACGTTATAAATTTGTTGGGTAAGTTCATAAAATCCAATATGTCTTTCTGTTGAATAAGGGGGAAAATAAGTTGCAGCAAAAAACGGTTTACCATCAGGTGTGCAAAAAACATTAAGAGGCCATCCGCCTGAGAAGTTTTGTAAAATGCAAGCTTGCATATAATAATCATCAACTTCTGGATTAACTTCTCTGTCAACTTTAATGCATACAAAGTGTTCATTGAGAAATTGTGCAATTTGTTGATCGCTGAAAGTTTCTCTAGCCATTACATGGCACCAATGGCAAGCATGATAGCCTATTGAGATAAAAATTGGGCAATCTCTAGCCTTTGCTTCATTAAATGCTTCATCTGACCAATAGTGCCACTTTATTGGATTATCTTTGTGGGCAAGCAAGTATGGTGAGACAGATTTGTGTAACCGGTTCATTTTTTAAATGGATTTTTCCTAGATAAAAGCTTAGTTTATTTGTTATGGAAATACGACTTGACGGCAAAACGGCGCTCGTTACTGGATCATCAAGAGGCATTGGACTTGCTATCGCCAAGGCTTTTGCTGAGGCAGGTGCAAAAGTTATGCTGACTTCGCGCAAAGAGGAGGCCTTAATTGAAGCTGTAAAACAAGTTGGAGGTGAGTCAGATTATGTGGTGGCTCATTCAGGTAATGCAGAGCAAATGTCTTTAGCTGTTGATAAAACAATTGAGCGTTTTGGCTCTGTTGACATTTTAGTTAATAATGCTGCTACTAATCCATACTTTGGTGCAATGATAGATATTTCGCTCTCGCAGGCTAGAAAGACTACCGAAGTAAATTTAGAAGGAATTTTGTTTACTACATCGTTTTGCTGGAATAAATGGATGAAGCAACACGGCGGATGTGTTTTAAATATTGCTTCAGTAGGGGGGCTTTCTGTTGAATGGGGAATAGGTTATTACAATGTTACGAAAGCAGCGTTAATTCATATGACTCGTCAAATGGCTGGTGAAATGGGACCTAGGGTGAGAGTAAATGCAATAGCTCCAGGTCTTGTAAAAACTTATTTTGCTAAGGTTCTTTGGGAAAACGCGGGTGAGCAAATAGCTAAGCGTTTGCCCCTTAAACGTATTGGCGAGCCTGAAGATATCGCTAAACCAGCACTTTTTCTGGTATCTGATTTAGCAGAGTGGATAACAGGAGCCATTTTAGTTGTTGATGGGGGCGCTATGGTCATTCCGTCTGGTGGGGTGGTATAAAACATTAGTTCTCTTTTATTGTTCGTAGTTGCTTAACTTTTGTGACTTAATCCTTTTATAAGTTAGTTAACTTTGTAGATAAGAAATATTACTTCTAGTTATTGTTGAAGTTGAGGGTAGTACTTGATTTTTCCATGGTCTTGGTGGATCAAAAAAATTGCCTTGGATTTGAGCATTTAGCAATGCTTCTTTAAGTTGCAGTTGCCCCTTAAATGGGGCAACTAATGTTTTGCATGCTCCAAGAGCTTGGCCGACATGAGCATCTGAACAAGCACAAATGCCCACCTCGTACTCTTTAGCAAGATTTTTAATTAATTCGGGAATTGTGCGAACCTTTGCATTTTGAATTTCAATAATATCTACCAAATTCCTCTCTAAGAGTTCTTTAAGTTGATTAATTTTTATTGAGCTTCTAGAGTTATCGCATGGATGAGGTATTAAGGTTAACCCATCTTGTTCTTTAATGCTTTCACAAAGAGCAACTGGATTTAAGCCGGCTGGTAGTTTTTTGTTTAAAAATAAGCCAATGATATCTCCTTGAGTAGATCTTTGTTCTTGTCCAACAATTATGTTAAGACCATAGTCATTTTTAAGGATTAAAGCCCCATTTATGGTTCCATGATCTGTTACTGCCACCAAGTCAAGTTTGGAACGCTTATAGTATTTAATATATTCCTCAAATGAGGTAGATGAGTCTCCTGAGAAAAAAGTATGAGTATGTAGATCAATTGCAAGTAGCCCTTTATCTTTAATCATGTTAAAGTCCAGAAATGGTCATGCTTTTAAAGGCAATATAGCGACCTTGTGCTGATGAAGGCAGGTAATAATGCTCATCTGATATATGAGTGATATCAAGTAACATTTTCTGCAAACTAGATGCAACGGTTAATTCTTTAAGTGGCTGCCCCAACTCACCATTTTTAATTTCAAAACCTTCAGCACCTACAGAAAAATCACCGCTTACCGGATTAACTCCTGAGTGTGTTCCAATTACTGAATCAATTAATATCGCAGTACCAAGGTCTTTTAATATCTCAGAAAAAGTTAATCCTGGAGAGCTTATTTTAAGAGCTCTTGCCCCTACGGCAATAGGAGAGCTATAGCCGTATCTTACTGCGGATGCAGTTGGTGCATTATTAGTTGCTAGTGCGTGCTTTAAGTCAGATAAAAAATTCATCAAAATGCCATCTTTAATTAAATCTATTGGCTTAACTTGGCTTGCTTCGCCATCAAAATAAGTTGCTCCGTAAGCTAATTTGTCCGTTGGATCTTCTACGATGCTAACAAGTGGTGCAGCTACTTGTTCTTGTAGGCGGTTTTTAAAAAAAGACATGTTTTTATAAAGTGCCTCAGCAGAAAATGCTGTAGTTAACTGTGAAAGAAATATTGAAGATACTCTTGGTGAAAACACAACGGGTAAAACAGCAGTCTTAGGCTTAATTGCATTTAAATGAGAAATAGCTTTTTGTGCAATTTCTTTAGCAATTGATTGAGTGTTTAATGAATCGAAGTCTTTAGCGAATTCTGAGACATATGATATGTAGTGATCATCGTTGTCCTCTGCAATAGCTGAGCCGGAAAGAAAACACCTTGTTTTAAGAAGACTTTTAGCCACTCCATTAGTGTTAACTATTGAAATCTCTGTTATCTCATCGTCATAATCTGCATGTTCTACCTTTTTAATTTTAGGATCACAACTAAAGATAAGCTGTTCTAGTTCCTTTGCCTTAAGAACCTTTTGGCTAAGGGCAGTTTTTTCAATTGAATCAGAATAAACGCCATCAAAATATGAGCCGTTTAAGTTAGTCTCATCATTTAATTGTATAAAAGGATCTTCATCACTGTAATTAATGTACTCTCTTAAGCTATTAATGGCTTTCTCAAAATCTTCTGGGTTTAACGACTGTATATAACAAAAAGCTTGTCTTTTATTTTTTATTAGCCTAATTGCTGCACCTAAGTCAGTTGCTTTAGTTAATTGCTCAACTTCTTTATTGTAAACTCTTATATGGGTTGTAATTTCTTTAGATAAATAAATTTCTAAGCTTTCGCCCTTTGAAGCCAAGTTAAGTAACTTTTCTGCATGCTCTAATAAATTATTAGCAAATTCAGATTGAGTCATTTAGATGTTCCTCCAACAGTTAGTTTTGAGACCCTAAGTGTTGGCATTCCACAACCAACTGGAACCTGTTGACCATCTTTTCCGCAGGTTCCGGGGGACATATCAAAGTCATTACCAACTGCATCTATTAAAGAAAGAGTATTTAAACCATTTCCAATTAAGTTTGCCTCCCTTAGAGGAGTCTTAATTTCGCCATCTTTAATTAAATAGGCTTCAAGAATACCAAAAACAAAGTCTCCGGTTGTGGTATTAACCTGACCGCCGGAGAGCTTGGATACGTAAATGCCGTATTTAGTATCTTGAATTATTTCTTGGGGCTCTAAGTTGGAAGGTTTTATAAATGTATTGGTCATTCGAACCATTGGTGGATGTTTGTAGCTTTGGCGTCTCCCGTTTGCTGGCCTTAAATTAAAATGCTTTGCTCTTAATCTGTCTGCCATATAACCAACAAGTAATCCGTCCTTAATTAAGGTAGTGCACGAGCCATTGTTACCCTCATCATCTATCTCTAAAGTGCCCCAGTAGCCCTCAACTGTTGGGTCATCAACTAGTGTTACATACTCAGGAGCAACTCTGGTGTTTAGGCGATTGCAAAATTGTGAAGCGCCTTTAAGTATGTGATCTGCTTCTAATCCATGTCCACAAGCCTCGTGAAAAAGTATGCCCCCTGAACCCTTTGCTAGCACTACAGGCATTTCTCCAGTAGGCACTGGTTGGGCTTGAAGTTTAATAAGCGCCATTTCAGCAGCCTTTTTGCTTATTTGTGCAACTTCATTTTCTGTTAAAAAGGAAGGATTGCCGACTCTAGCTATTACCTCATAACCAGTTTGCAATCCAGAATCTCCAGAGGCGACAATTCTTGTTGAAAAATGAGTTCTTTGCTGAGTTTGAGATTTTATTAAGCCTTCAGAGTTTAAAATTAAAATATTTTTTTGGCCGGTTGATAAGACAATGTTGATTTGAGCGATAGCATTGCTAAGCTGGGCGCTGTCTTGTGCTGTTTGAATTAGTTCAACTTGACGTCTAAGGGGAATTTGAGTTTCTTTTTCTGTTGATGTTTCTAGTGGGGAAATGTTAACCTCTGTTGGGTTTTTTGTAGCTTTTGAAGCTAAATAGCCAGCAGCTTCTAGTGTTTCAGTAAGTGCTTTTTTTGTAAGTTCTGAAGTATAGGCATAGCCAGCTGAATTTTCACTAATTACCCTAATTCCCACCCCTCTGGATTGACCTGATGAGATGTTTTCGACTTTGTTGTTAGCAAATTTTACCGACTGGCTTAAGTGGTCCTCGAAATATAATTCTGTAAATTCAAAGCCCTTTTGGCTTGCAAGTTTTAAGATATCTGTAAATAATTCTGTATAGGTCATCAAGCATACTTTAGGGAAATTTTTTTAGCCTTGCCACTACTTGTTACACGGATAAATTTTTATGATAACGTGAGCTTGTTAAATGTTAAAAAGCGGACTAAGTGCAAAGGTAATGTTAAAAGTATCTGAACAAGATACCGCAATTGCACACCGTTCCGGCGATGTTGATGTGTTAGCAACGCCAAGATTGGTTGCCTTGTGTGAAGAGGCTTGTTGTGCTGCAATAAAGGATTTTGTTGACATCGGTCAAACTACTGTTGGAATGAGGGTGCAATTTGATCACGTGGCTCCATCACCAATAGGCGATGTTGTTTATGCTGAGGCTACTCTGCAGAGAATTGAAGGCAAGAGGCTCACATTCTCGGTGAATGTAAAAGACTCCCGCGGACTGGTGGCAGCTGGAGTATTAGTTAGAGCATTAGTTAATCGTGAGGAGTTTCTTAAAAAGGCCACACTCTAAGCTAAATTTGAGCTGCGCGGATAGACATCATCAGGGTCAATTAGTGCATTTATTAAGAAAAACTTTCCTTGTCTTGCCTGCTTAATTGCTTTATCTAAAGCTTGTGCAAATTCCTTAATGTTTGTGACGGTTTGTCCCTCTGCTCCGAAGCTTCGCGCTATCTCTACATAGTTAGTGTCTTGAGATAAGTCGGCAGCTATGTCGTAACCAAAAAATGTTTTCATCGGATGCTTTTCAAGCCCCCATATTCCGTTATTTCCAACAATGGCTATGATGCCTAGGTTATGGCGCACGCATGTATCTATTTCTGTTAACGAAAATCCGATTGCGCCATCGCCTAAAAATAAAAACACATCCTTTTGTGGATGTGTTGTTTTTGCTCCAATTGCGTATCCAAGTCCAGACCCAAGGCATCCAAACGGCCCTGAATCAATCCAGCTACCTGGTGCGTGAGTTTCAATAATCTTACCGGCCCAGGACACAAAATCGCCTCCGTCGCCAATCACTATTGAATTTTGATTAAGTACTTCATTTACTTTTATGTATATTTGTGCTGAATTTAATCTGGGTTTTGATTGTGCTAGTTCATAAACTGTTTGCTTTTGGAGTTTTTCGTCATTAATGACAGAGCTCATCCAGTTGTAATAACGGTTTTTATCTGAGGATTTAACATTTTCAAGCCAGCTTTCAAAGAACTCTTTTAAATTCAGAACTTGAGTTAAATAGGTATTGGCAAAAGGATTTATTTGAGACTCATGCTCTATTAGATGTATGAGACGCTGGGAGTTAGCTACTTTGCCAAAATTGAGTCTAAAGTCCAATGGCGTACCTGCAACTAGTATCAAATCGGCGTTTTTTATAGTCTGGGATCTAGCAAAAGCCACAAGTAGTTGCTTGTTAGAAATACAACCACGAGCTATCCCGTTTAGAACAACGGGAATTTGATAAAAATTAGCAATATTTTCAAGAGACTTATATGCATCTGAAAAGTAAATCCCAGATCCAGCTACGATTAAAGGTCTTTCAGAGTTTTGTAGTTCTTTCAAAATAGCATCAACGGCATTTAGGTTTAATTGCGACTGATTTTCTATTTGATTATTAATTTTTTCCTTAAAGTTATTGATTTCATTGGGGTTTGCCTGAGAAATTAATTTATCTAATGGATAATCAATAAAGCTAGGGCCTCGTGGCGGCCTTTTAGCTAATTCAAAGGCTTCTCTTAATGTCTCTAAGGCCTGCTGAGGATTTGTAAGGCTGTGATTATAGACGGTGATGTTTTTAACAATTGATAGGTGATCTAGTTCTTGTAAAGAGCCTTGTCCCCAACGAGATAACGGAGCACATCCAGCTAATAGAACCATTGGTGAGCCATGTTTGAATGAAGCTACTACGGCTGAAATCGTGTTAGTAACACCAGGGCCGGCTGTTACTAATGCTACTCCTGGTTTTCTCGTTAATTTTCCAACAGCTTCAGCTGCAAAGGCAGCTGATTGCTCATGTCTAACGTCAATTATTTGCAAGCCGCTTTTATGAAATGTGTCAAGAAGAGGAAAGATGTGACCTCCTGACAGTGTAAAAATTGAATTTACGCTTTGGTTAGCTACTTCTTTGGCAATTAGTTGGGCAACTGTTTCAGACATGATAAAGCTCCTGATTCTAATTAGGTTTAAATATCTACTAGTCTATATTGATAATGACCTTATTAGAAAATATTAAGGATCCAAGCGACCTAAAAAGTCTTAGTTACCAACAATTAGACCAGCTTAGTGAAGAAATTCGAAGTTTGATAATTGCAACCGTAACTAAAACAGGGGGTCACTTGGGTTCAAACCTCGGAATTGTTGAGCTCACAATTGCCATTCACAGGGTTTTTGACTCGCCATATGATGCTATTTTGTTTGATACGGGCCATCAGGCTTATGTGCATAAGATTCTAACGGGTCGCAAGGATGATTTTGAAACTTTACGCCAGGAAGGTGGTCTTTCAGGTTACCCAAATAGATCTGAGTCAGAGCATGACTGGATCGAAAATTCGCACGCATCAACTGTTCTTAGTTATGCTCAAGGGCTTGCTACCTCTTTTCAAAAATTTGATTGCGAGAAAAGACGAAAGGTAGTTGCAGTAATAGGAGACGGTGCACTAACTGGTGGGATGGCTTATGAAGCTTTAAATAATTTAGGTCATTCGCAAACTCCAGTAATTATCGTGCTAAATGATAACGGCAGATCTTATGCCCCTACTATTTCTCGGCTTTCGCTTAGTTTAAGTCATTTAAGACTGCATCCTTCCTATGTAAATTTGCGCGAAAAACTAAGGAAATTTTTAAGGGAAGTACCTGCTATTGGATCTGCTGCTTATAGTTCAATACATGGGTTAACCTCTGCATTGCGTGAAGTTATTGAACCACATGTATTTTTTGAATCCCTTGGTGTTCGTTATGTAGGTCCTATTGATGGGCATAATATTGAAGAATTAGAAACTGCACTTTCTAGGGCAAGCTTTTGGACTGGTCCTATTGTTTTACACGTGTTAACCTATAAAGGCAAAGGCTATCCTCCTGCAGAAGAAGATGAGATCCAACGACTGCATGATTATAAAATTCGAGTAAAAGATTTTCAGAACAAAAGTTTCACAGATGCCTTTAGTAAAGCGCTGATAAATCAGGCTCAAAAAGATCAGAAAGTTGTAGCCATCACGGCCGCAATGCCTGGGCCCACAGGACTGCTTCCGTTCCAAGACGCCTTTCCAAGCAGATTTTTTGACGTAGGAATCGCAGAACAGCATGCTGTGACTATGGCTGCAGGCATGGCTATGGGAGGGCTTAAACCAGTAGTGGCAATTTATTCAACCTTTTTTACTCGGGCTTTTGATCAGGCAAACTTAGACGTCGGACTTCACAAATTACCAGTTGTGTTCGTACTTGATCGTGCAGGAATTACAGGAGATGATGGTCCATCTCATAATGGCGTGTTGGACTTGGTTTTAAGTTTATCCATTCCTGAGCTTACAGTGTTTGCTCCTTCTAATGTTGATGAAATTCCAGTTATGTTAGCAACCGCGTTGAAACTTAACGGTCCGAGTGCGATTAGATTTCCAAAAACACCTTCTCCTGAAAATGTCCGAGGAGCTGGTCAAGAGCTTAAGGCTAGAAAACTAAGAGATGGGGGTTATGATGTATGTTTTTTGGCTGTCGGGAAGATGGCATCAACTGCACTTGAGGCTTCAAACAAATTAGAACAAGCTGGGCTGAACTGCTCAGTTTGGGATGTAAGAGTAGTGAGACCACCTGATTTAGAAATGCTTAAAGATGCTTCAAAATCGCGTCTTATAGTAACTTTAGAAGATGGGTATATCCATGGGGGAGCGGGTAATTATTTGATCTCCCGATTGTTAGGCAACTTCCAAGATCCCACTGACTTTAAATATTTAATTTTGGGACTACCTACGGAATTTTTCACACACGGAAAACCTGATAGAATTTTAAAGAGATACAGTCTTGATGCTGACGGTGTTGCCAGTAGTGTGCAGAAATATTTAAGCACAATCTGATTGTAATACAATAACAAAGTTATACGGGGAGTGGCGCAGCTTGGGTAGCGCGCCTGCTTTGGGAGCAGGAGGCCGCGGGTTCAAATCCCGCCTCCCCGACAGTTGATTATAAGGTGTGCTTTAATTACTACGAGATAGCGTTAAATTTCTGTAGCCTTTGTCTTTGTTAAGTTTTCTTAAAGATTATAAAAACACAAGATCTTAAAAGGTGTTACCAAGTTATCTTAAAGTGTGTTTAAAAAGTTTTCTTTCGTTGGCGCTTTGTTGATTAATATCTATTTAATTAATTACGCTTTTTGTTTTACATGCTAAGTGAACAGTGTATTTACCTAAAGGCTCTTAAGGAGGTTTTATTTGTGATATCACTTGTTTCTAAATTAAAAGATTGAACTATTTAGCTTAGATACTTGAGTTGATTGATTTTTAATTTGCTGGTCTTTAATTTTAAAAATTGCCAGCATTTTAAGAAATACAAAATAGAAGCTGGTCACCTTTTTTGTTAGAATAATTAGTCAAATGAAATCCTATGCCCGTTTTATTTTTACTAGCTTAACGCTTTTAGTTTTAATGTCAACAATAATAGGAAACTTAGAAATCCTTAGTAAATCAAGTGGAGCTTTTGGTGCACCAATTAATAGTCTCGAATATATAGCTGCATCAAGTCCATTCCGTATATGTGATACCAGACCAAATAATCAAACTCCTTGTCATGGGCAGACATTAAGTGCAAAAAGTACTTATAATGTGCAGGTCGTTGGGGTAAACGTTGGGGGTCAATCTGTTCCAACTAATGCACAAGCAGTAGTTATTAATGTAACTGCCACTAATACGCAAGCCGCAGGGTATTTTAGTGTTTATCCTGCTGGTGCTAAGGTTCCTCCAGTATCGTCGGTAAATTGGTCCGTAGCGGGTCAAACTGTTGCTAACTTAGTCCAAGTGGGGCTTTCTAATGGCCAAATTGATGTTTATCTTGGTTCGAATGCACCAGCTGATTTAATAGTTGATGTTCAAGGATGGTATGTACCTATAGGGGGTGGCGGGCTACTTTATAATCCAATTACACCTTTTCGTGTTTGTGACACTCGTACTGGAACCTCTACTCAATGCAGTGGTCAGTTATTAAGCAATGGTACTTCTTTGACTTTTAAGGTTGCTGGTTTGGGTAGTGTTCCTAGTGGTACAACTTCAGTTATTTTAAATGTAACTATAATTGCACCCACAGCCCCTGGCTATATAAGCGTATATCCAACTGGATCTTCAGTGCCCCTTATTTCTAATCAAAATTTTGGACCTAATGCAACAATTGCAATAAGGGTATTTGCTACGCTATCGACTTCTAATCCGGGTTATGAAAGCGTTTATATCTTTGGTGCAAATGCAAATATTGCAGTTGATGTGGATGGATATTTTGGGTCTTCAACTGGTGAAGCCTTTTATCTTGCAAATCCACAAAGAATTATAGATACACGTTGTTATTATACCTTTGATGAACCAGCTTGTCAGAACGAAGAACTGCCTGCAAGCAATTTAAATGTTTCACTAACAAAGCCAAATCAAGCTCAGTATGTTCAAGTTGTCGGGGTTGATGATATTCCTAGCTGGGCAACTGCTGTGGCGATTAATGCAACGGCAGTTTCGTGGGATTCAACGGGTTACTTAACTATTTATCCTCCTTCAAGCTCAGTGCCATTAGCCTCTGATTTGAATTTTCAGGCCCCGGGTCAGGTATCAGCTAATGCAGATATTGTAGGGATAGGATCTTTTAGTGAGACAATTAATTCAAAGTCGCTCTCTGGCCTAGGCTTTGAATTTATTTCAAATAAACAAATGCAATTAATTGCAGATGTAATAGGTTATTATGGGCCCCTTGCGCCAGTTAGTCAGCTTTATGTTGCTCCAATGATTGCACCTAACATGATTCCAAATACGTCTTATAGCATTAACTTAGAAGCATCAGATGCTACTGGGGCTACATTAACTTGGAGTATAACTCAAAGCGGCTCAAATTTTTCGATCTGCTCAACTCAAGGCAGCATTTGTACCTTAACGGGGCAAGAGCCAGCGGGTTCTTATAGCATTACGGTTACTGTTTCTGATGGCACGACCTCTTCAACTCTGAACTTGACCTTAGTTTCAGCATCCCCGGCTTTTTCCTCTCCTATGGTTATTGCTACTGCTCCAGTAGTAATGGTTAGCGTATCTTGTGTAAACAGTAGCTTTTGTGTAGCTGGAGGTGCCTTGACTTCTACATTTAATGGTACAAGCTGGAGCAATCCAGTCTCGGTTGATCCGCAGGCAGGCTTTAATTCAGTGTCTTGCGTTTCATCAAGCTTCTGTATAGCTGTTGACACCTCAGGTCAGGCTTTAAGCTACAACGGAACATCTTGGTCAAGTCCAACAGTGATTGATTCTAACCCTGGATATTACGGGGTGATGTCAGTATCTTGTGTGTCATCAAGCTTTTGTATGGCAGTAGATGATAATGGTCAGGCTATTTACTATGGATCAAGTTGGAGGTCGCCTTCTTTGATTGATCCTGCTGGAAATGGGTTAGGGCGACCACTATATGGCGTTTCATGTTCAAGTCTTTATTTCTGTGCGACAATTGATTCTTCAGGCAATGTTTTGTTATTTAATGGTTTTACCTGGTCTTCACCAAGTTATGTAGATTCCTACTTGTCTTCAATCAGCTGTCCAGCAAATGGTTTTTGTGTTTTAACTGATGCAGCTGGGAGAGTTATTTATTATCAGAATGGTACTTTTTCTCAGCCAATTACTGTTGACTCTGGTGTGGATTTGGCATCTGTTTCGTGTTCTTCAACCAATTTTTGTATGGCTATTGATTTATTAGGCAGGGCTGTCATATTTAGCAATGGCACCTGGTCTTCTGTTTATCAACTTACAAATGATAAGTACGGACTTAGGGCTGTCTCTTGCGGCCAAAATAACTTTTGTGTGGCGGTTGCACATACTATTGTTACTTATTCAGGAGGAAGTTTTAGTTCTCCTTTTGTAATTCCTGGCTCTCAAAGTACTTTTGTTAACGTTTCGTGCCCGCAAATTTATTGGTGTATGGCTGCTTCAACTTCAGGTGAGGCTATTGAATTGGTCGGTAATATCTGGTCAGTACCGCAGCAATTAGAAACAAATGTTAATGGTTTTCTTGGAATCTCATGTTCATCAAGTGTATTTTGTTTAGCTGTTGATAACGCTGGCTATGGTTTTATATTTGATGGTGGTGGGTGGTATATAGAGGGAATTGAGCCGGGCGTTTCTTTAGTTAGTGTTTCGTGTTTTAGTTCATATAATTGTTTAGTTGCTGATCAAAAAGGCAATGTTATAAGAATGCAAAATGGAATATGGCAAAACCCAATACACATCGATGTTGCAGGCGCATTTATTAATTCCGTTTCTTGTGTGAGCAGTGGCTTTTGTGTGGCTGTTGATGATTCAGGAAACGCTTTTACTTATAATGGTGGAAGTTGGTCATCTGCAGATCATATAGATTCCTCTCCTGGAGCTGCAGGTATAACATCGGTTAGCTGCTATTCGACAAGCTTTTGTATGGCAGTAGATTTTGCTGGTCATGCTATTTCATATAATGGTTCTAGTTGGAGCTCGCCAGTTTCAATTGCTCCATCATTTGTTGGTTTTGCATCGGTTAGCTGTCCAGAACAAAACTATTGCTGGGCGTCAGACTGGATTGGTTCAGTAATTCAGTTAACAAATGGAACTTGGCAAAACCTAGTTACAATAGACTCCAGCTACGGGGTTGTCTCTGTTAGCTGTCCTTTTATTAGTTATTGCGTAGCTAGTTCGGATAACTCTTCAGCTATGATTACTCCTAATAGTTTTTAGCTATGGGAGTTTTACAGAAGTTAAGTTAGTTATACTATTACCGAGCTTGCTGAATAATAAATGTATTGCAAGTCTAATTTTTTATGTCAAAAATTTTCTAAAAATGCTTAAAAAAACTATGCTAAATGCTTGCTTTAAATTTTTGCTATCTACACTGTTAAACACTTAAAAATAATTCAAATTAGTAGCTCATATTGGGTTTTGATCCTTTATAGGTGATATCTTTTGCTAAGGAAAAAAGCGGTGATTATCTTCAGAAGCTCATGAGTGCCTAAGTAATAATGCATAAGTAAGAATTTAGATCTAAGCAGCTAGGTTTATTTGAAGAAGTTACTTTTTAAAGCTTGAATGACAACGCTGAGCTTGTTTTCAACAGCCTTTTTTAAATACCTGAATTCATTGCTTGAAAAAGAATTGTTTTAGCTAAAGCAAGAGCATTTTTAGAAAGTGTCTACTAAACCTAATTCTGTAAATATAAACCTATCTTTTTTGTTATTTACTAGGTCATGTTTATATATTTAACAAAGCTTGCTTAAAGTTACTATATCCATGAAGTATTCCTTTTGTTGCTTTACCATTTTGCCCTCTGAAAAGATCGAACACGAAGGGCTTAATTTAGATGTTGTTTTACGTCTGTGTTCCTAATTGCTTATATTGGCCTGATAAAATGAGTTTTTGGAGTAGCTCTTTGTTTAATTTATATGACCTTTTACACTGGCTACAAACAGCCATGAATTTAGTAGAAACTGGTATAAGAGGGATGAAAAACACTACGAACCAAGCCTTAATTTTTACAATTCGTTGATTTGCAAGGTTTTTACACGCAGGGCAGTTAATTGAAATATTGGCTAATTCATAAAGCTTGCGCTTTGTGCCAAAAATGAAAAACATGAATTACAATTTAGCACAAAGTATCTTAAAATGCTTGAAAGAAGTACTAATGTTTTCAGTATTGTTTGGTTAGTAGGATTTAATTAATTGCGCTATGGAGTTAAGTGAAATTACCATCTTAGTTGTCGAAGACGAGTTTCCAATAAGGGATGCGATTATAACCACATTAAAGTATGAGGGTTTTAAAGTTATAGAGGCTGAAGATGGATTAGCTGCTTTAAACAAAATCAGAACTCAAAATATTGATCTAATAATTTTAGATGTAATGTTACCTAAGCTCGATGGATTCAAACTAGTAAAAACTATTAGAGAATCAGGACAAAAGGTGCCGGTTTTATTTGTGAGTGCAAAAGATGACGTATCAGATCGGATTGAGGGATTATCAATTGGAGGGGATGATTATGTGGTTAAACCTTTTTCATTGGCAGAGCTCATGGCACGGGTTAATGCTATTTTGCGCCGAACCAAATCAGACACGGGATCGGTCTTGAGATTTTTAGATGTTAGAGTTGATTTAAACAGCTATGAGGTTTTTAGGGATGATAAAAAGATTGAAGTTACGCCAACTGAATTTAATCTATTAAAGTTTTTCATGCATCATCCAAAGAAAGTACTTTCCAAGACAGAAATTGCCCAAGCTATATGGGACTATGATTTCGGTGGTGATTACAATATTGTAGAGGCTTATATAAGTTATCTAAGAAAAAAGCTTGAAAAATATGGACCACCGATAATTTACACTGTTAGAGGAGTAGGTTACATCCTAAAAGAGCCACAGCTATAGTGTCTTTAAAAACTCGCCTGATATTTGTCTTATTAGTGGTCTTAACAGTTGCCCTTTTTTTAGTTGGCTTTGTCACTTATTCGCTAATGAAAAATTATTTTTACTCTCAAGCTGATCATCAGCTTGAAGAAGCTGCAGAACCTATTGCTCAGATCTTAGATGTGAGAGGTAGCATTACTGAGCAAGAGTTAGCTCGGATCGCACCAGGTATGTATGTAGCAATTACTAATTCTGAAGGACAAATACTTTACCAGTTAGTTGAAGCTTATGGCCCAGGAGGACAAATACAATATGCACCAGTAGTGCCTAAAAGTGTTTATTTAGCCATTTTTAAAAATCATGAGCACTATGTCTTTATAACTGTAAGTGATTCAACAGCTGGATTTGCCTACAGGGTTATGTTATTGCCTGTGCTGAATGGATATTTTCTAGTATTGGGACTGTCTCTAAGTAGTGTTGACACGACGTTACACAGGTTGTTCTTTGTAATTGGAGCTGTTATAGTACTTGCTTTATTAATAACTGCTTTATCTGGTTATTTTTTGCTTAACTTAGGGCTGCTTCCTTTAACTAAGCTAATTGCAACGACAAAAGAAATTCGACAAGGAAACTTTTCAAAAAGAGCGTCACTTAAACACAAAAGAGGAGAAATATTCAGGTTAGCTACAGCTTTTAATGAAATGCTGGATGTTTTAGAGCGATTTATTAAAGATAGGGAAAAATTTAATTTGGAGCTACAAAAGGCTCAAGAAAAAACCAAGCAATTTTTAGCAGATGCATCACATGAGTTAAGAAGCCCATTACAATCCCTGTTAGCTTACTCAGAACTTTTGCAAACCCGCCGGTTAAATGAATTTGATTTTAAACGTGCCACAGATGGTATTCAGAAAGAAGCACAGCGGATGAAAGACTTAATTGAAGATTTATTTTTGTTAGCACGCCTTGATGAGCACCCAAAATTAGAAATGTCTTTAATAGAGTTAAGTGTGATTGTCAAAGAAGCAGCCCAGATTTCTGCTGATACTGCAAAAAAATGGCCGGTTAACATTGTGCATTTAGAACCAGTTTTAATACAAGGCAATAGCAATCAGATCCGTCGTGTACTAGACAATCTTATTAACAATGTAAGAGTTCATAACCCAGATGGCACTACTTGTTATATATCTTTAAAAACTGAAAATGGATATGGTGTCTTAAAGGTTTCAGATGATGGTGTCGGATTTAATCCTGAAGATTTAGATAAAATTTTTGAGCGCTTTTATAGATCTTCTAAAGGGCGCTCAAGGAAAGAAGGTGGTTACGGTCTAGGTTTAGCCATTGTTTATCAAATTATAAAGCTTCATAAAGGCAGCGTGATGGCTTACAACGGTGGCCTTGGTAAAGGTGCAACTGTAGAAATCAGGTTAAAACTTGCTGAAATTTTAACTAAATAATCAAGAGTCTTTAAGCATGCTTTAAGATTAGGAGCTTAAAATTTCACTAATGAAAAACAAGGCTGAAAGGAGGCAGTTCAATGAGTGATCTAACCTCAGGTGCAAACCCACCGATTGATCCAGGGAGCATGCCGGGCTATCCATTTTCATTTGGATCTATGTCTGTGGGCGAACCATCAGTTGCAAGTTCTCAAGAGGTTCCAAAAAAGAGATCGGTTGGTTTTAAAGTTTTTCTTTACTTTTTAATTGGCTTAATAGTAGGTGGTTTAATCGGAGCCGGTGGATATTATTTAGGAAGCTCCAAAAGTTCCTCTACTGTTTCGGGTCCTCTTTATGTAGCTGCTAATCCTGCAAAGTCAGCCACTCAAAGCTCTCCTGCAGGGCCTTTAAATGTGCAAGCAATAATTGCCCAAGTTGAGCCAGCAGTTGTAACAATAGAGGATCAAATGGCAAATGGAATATTCGGATCCTCAGCTGCTGCTGGTACCGGTATGATAATTTCACCTAGCGGGACAATTTTAACCAACGCTCATGTTGTTAATGGAGCAACCTCAATTCAAGTAAATATATCTGGACACGGCAATTACTCAGCTCAGATTATCGGGGAGGACGTTTCTCACGATGTTGCGGTTTTAAAAGTTTCAGGAGTTAATAATTTGCCTACGGTTATATTGGGGGACTCTTCCCAAGTCCAGGTAGGTGATCCTGTAGTTGCCATTGGAAATGCACTGAACTTAAGTGGAAATTTAACTGTGACAACAGGAATTGTTTCTGCTTTAAATCGTTCAATATCAACTGATACCGCAAATTTAACTGGACTTATTCAAACAGATACCCCTATTAATCCAGGTAACTCTGGCGGACCATTGATAAATGCGCAGGGTCAGGTTATTGGCATGAATACAGCAATAGCTTCTAATGCTCAAAACATTGGTTTTGCGATTCCCTCAAACGAGATAAAATCACTTCTTCCGCCGTTAGAGTCAGGAAGCTCTACACCGGGAGGTTCAGGGGCATATCTTGGTGTAAGTGTGGGCGATGCCAATCCGGGAGCTTACGTGTTTAGCGTCGTGCCTAATTCGCCTGCCCAAAAAGCAGGAATTCAACCAGGGGATGTTATTATAGGGTTTAACAATCAAGAAGTCTCAGGGGCATCTCAACTAGCGGCCTTAGTTTCAAGTAGTGCACCTGGAAGCAAGGTCACCCTTGAAATAGAACGAGGATTTCAGCTACTTAGCATTCAAGTAACCTTAGGTAACAAGCCCAGTAGATAAAAGTTATAGTTTTTTGGCTTAGCTACTAGTTTTGAGGTTGGCCGCCCTTACCATTATTTCAATCTCTTTTGCGGTAACGGGAGGACCGTAAAAAAATCCTTGTGCTAAATCCATTCCGTATTGAGCTGCAACACTTCCAGTTTCTAAATCTTCAACACCTTCTGCTATTAACTGAGCACTTAAGTCTTTTGCTACTGTTTTTATTGAAGCTATTGCATCTAGAGCTTTAGCTGAGTTGTCTTTTAATTGAGAAATTATACTGTTATCAATTTTTAATGCATCTACTCGGTAATCTTTAAAGGAGTTGGCAAGTGTTCTAGTTGCTCCAACATCATCAATTGCTACACGCACACCCAAATCATGCAATCTTTCTAAGGCAATTAACACTCTTTCGTCTTCTTTTTGTGCTAAACTCTCAGAGATTTCGACTTCTAACCGGGACGGTTCTATGTTGTTTTGTTCTAACGCTGACTTAATTGTTTGAACTATAGATCCGTCAATGAAATCGCCATAAGATAAATTAACTGACATTTTAAGTGGGGGTAAGCCTGATTTATCCCAGGTTGAAAGCTGATGGCAAGCATTCTCGATTACCCATTTGTCTAAATTGACGATAAAACCTGACTCCTCAGCTGCTGCTAAAAACGACTCAGGTAACAAGGTTCCTTTAGATGGATGGTTCCACCGTACTAATGCCTCCACTCCTGTAATTTTTACTGTGTTTAAATCAATTTGGGCCTGATACACCAATTCAAATTGGTTTTCTGCAAGTGCTTTTGGCATCTCGTCAATAAATTTTTGACGTTCCTCTTCTGATTCAAGCATTATCTCTTCAAAATTTCTAAATGTATTACGTCCCATTGATTTAGACTGATACATTGCAGCATCAGCATTTCTTACCAGTTCATCAAAACTAAGGCCTGGATTGTCTTTAGTAGTGGCAATTCCAATAGATCCGGATGATCGTAATTCAATACCTTCTATGACAAATGGCTTATTAAGTGCCTCTAAAATGCGCCGTGCTAGCCTTTCCATGACTTCTTGATCTCCTAGCCCTGGAAGGATAATTGCAAATTCATCACCACCTAACCTTGCAACGGTATCTTGGACTCTTACTGTTTCGGTTAAGCGTTTTGCCACCTGGCGGATAAGCTCATCACCAGCTGAGTGACCGTAAGTATCATTAACATGCTTGAACTTATCTAAATCTACGTAAAAAACAGTTACAGGTTCATTTGTTCTTTGGGATCTAGCAAGTTCTTGAGTTAAACGATCTTCAAACAACCTACGATTAGGAAGTCCTGTTAATGCATCATGCCAAGCCATATGGCTAATTTGTTCAAGTAATTGAGCATTAGTAAAAGCAATTACTGCTTGGTTCACCAGTCCACTTAGTCGCTCTAAGATATAACGGTTTATTTTAATGTTTTGATTATCTATTTCAGTAAAGCCAGCAGAGGCCATTCCGAGTAACTGATTATTATGACGCAGGGCAACGTTGACAGAGCTCTTAAGGCCCCACTCAGATAAAAGATAGCTTATCTGGGGTGATTCCGATGTACTAAGTATAATTGGTCCATCAGTTGTTTTTAAGCGCTCTATTGGGAAGGCAGAAGTAGAATCAATTCGTACTTTATCAATGGGGAGCAGGTGTTCAATGTCTTTGGGTACTTTCCTAGCTACTTCAATCAAGGCTTGAGACTCTTCATTCCAAAGTAAAACCATTGCACCTTGCGAACCAACCACTTCTACAATTGATTCGGCCAATAATTCAGCGACTTCTTTTTGTGTTTTTGTTTGCGCTAGTTTAGTGCCAAATTGCAACAGTGCTCTGGCAGTTGAGTCGCTTTTACGGGCAACATCTAAAGCTGTAGCTACGTCTAAAGCCGTAGCAGCATAGCTAGCATATAAAGTAAATGTCTTTTTGTCCTGCTCAAAAAACTCCATGTTTTCTGGGTTAACTGCAGCAATCCAACCATAGTGTTGTCTTGACGATTTAACTTCTACTAGTAAGATATTTTTTTTGGTTTCATCAATCCTAGATTCAAGAATTTGATCTGCTAATTCTTTAGCGTCAGGCTCAGTAAAGCCGTAGTGGTGGATCTGATAATCCTCATCATCAGAAGTGCGAACAGCAAGGAGATATCTTGGTGCATTAACGGAACGTCCTGCTCTTTGTGTTACCCTTGTTAGGATTGCATTAACATCATGGACAGCTAACAAATCAGAAGCTGTCATATAAACTGCTTCTAAGCGGTTGGTTAATGCTTCTACTTGTTCTTTTAGCTGTTGAAGTTCCTCCTGTGGGTCTAAATGAATTTCAGCATCAGTTTCTTCGATTTTTTCTTCATCCCAAGCTACTGCGAACAAAGACGATCCTTCATCTACGAACTGGGACCACTGACGCTGTTCCCAAGCCACACTGTAAAGGCAAAACGGACTTCCTTTAGCCTGACATTGAGTTTCTGTTACAACAGCTGGTACTAAGCCAAAAAGTACAGGTGATTGCGATAAAAGCCCATGTGTAAAATAGCACATTTGAATATGGCGTCCATGTCCTTGACGGGCTCTGACTCTAATAACGGCATGAGCATCACCTACCTCCAGTGCATCCATTTCTGTAAATGTGGTGTATTTTGAAGCAACCTTAGAAATGTTGGCTAAGACCTTTTGAGGGGAGCCTAAACTTGCTAAAAGATCCCCGATACCGGTTTCCTCGTGGATTCGTAAATGATATGCGCCAATTTGGCGCCCAACTTGCGGGTCATTAGTTACCTCAACGGCAGCCTTAAACAAATTAGCAGCCTCTTGTTCAGATACCCAGCTAGTTGGATCTTGTAGATTACCAACTGCAACATCTGGAACGTTAGCTTTCTGTAAAAATAGCTTGAGTGCTGGTTCTCCCCCGTAATGCTTTATATATCTGATGATTGAACCAGTTACAACACCTGATATGTCTTGAGCGGGTGGTACCGTAGGCCCAAAACTACTTTCAAAAATCGACATCCTAACCCTTCCCTGTTTTTAATATCGGCATGTAAGACAAGGTCTTTACCTCTAGTGACTACTCAATTACAGAAAGTCACTATTGTGGGCTCTTCGGGTGCTCTAAAGCACGAGGTTTATCGTGAATTTATTCCTAACTAGTTAAGATGTCAATAGTTAAAGCTAAAAACCTTTTCTATTAAGAATCAACTTCTCTAATATGTTGATCGTTTTTAGTTGCTTTTGTTTAAGCCGGTGTTGACGGCTGTTGAGGTGGTGCCCAGGGGGTGCGCTGAGTTTGAGCAACACCAGCAGGAGTTCCTGGCATTGTCGAGCGTTGAATTGCAGCTTCATCTCTTCCGAGATATGCCGATATGACAGCCGGGTTTTCCAGTACCGCTGTAACTTGTCCTTCGGCAATTACTTGTCCTAAGTGTAGACAAACCAACCTATCTGAAACGTAAGACACTAAAGGTACATCGTGCTCGATAACTAAAAATGTGGCACCAGTTTCTGCGCGAAGTCCTAAGAGTAATTCACCCATTGCTTCACTTTCACGCTGGGCCATACCAGCAGAGGGCTCGTCTAATAACAAGACTCGAGGTCTGTGGGCCATAGCACAAGCAAGATCTACAACTCTTCTTGTGCCAGTAGAAAGTTCAGAAACAAAAAAGTTTCTCCAGCGGCCAAGCCCCATTAGTTCAATTAACTCTTCTACTCTTGCGTCAATCTTTCTCTCGGATTCGGCAACCTTAGCCAAACCTAGAATACCTGCTAATGGATCCTTAACCTCAACATGGCGTTCTAAAGCTACTGATAATACCTCTTTAACAGTCATTGATGGGAATAGTTGTGCGTCTTGAAAGACCCGCCCTAAACCACGTATTGCACGCTGGTATGGTGCAAGGGGGGTGATGTTGACACCTTCCATGACAACTCTACCTGAGTCAGGGTCTAAAAAGCCTGAACATACATCAAACAGGGTTGTTTTACCCGCCCCATTTGCACCAATAATGCCTAAAATCTCACCTTTTGAAACTGAAATTGAAACATCCTCTAGTGCTGACACAGATCCAAAACGTTTTGATACATTAACTACACCAAAAGCTGTAATTGATTGGCGGTCTACCATTCGTTGCGCTTCGTGCTCGCTACGGATTCTGGTGGCGGCTTTACTTGCGGCACGTAAGAAAACTGAGCGCAATAGGTTGGGTTGCTGCTCGACGCTTGGCGTTGGACCAGAAAACCTTACCTGACCTCTTTCCATAAAGACTGCTCGATTAGCAATAGCAGTTGCTACATTAACGGACTGCTCCACTATAACGATGGTCACTCCTTCTCTTGCCATTGCTCTAACAGCATTAAGCAATTCGGCCACTACCGTTGGGGCAAGCCCTAGGGAAAGCTCATCAATTAGAAGCACTTTAGGTTTGCAAAAAAGTGCTTGGGATAGTGTTAGCATTTGTTGCTCCCCACCTGAAAGCATCGATGCCTTCACTTTTGCTCTTTTACTTAATGCAGGAAAGAGCGTAAAGACCTTTGTCAGGGTTGAACGCACGAATTCCTTATCGCGCTTATACATCCAGGCAGCAAGGCGCAAATTTTCTTCAACGGTTAAGGAGCCAAAGACGCCTCGGCCTCCAGGTACCATGATTAGACCTCTTTGTACCCTTTGTAGGGTTGATAGATTTGTTATTGGTTGGGCATTAAAATAAACCTCACCATGTTTGGGCTTTAAAAGCCCGGAAACAACCCTTAATAATGTTGATTTCCCAGCACCATTTGTTCCAAGTAAGGCGAGTATCTCACCAGGGGCTACTGCCACGGAAACGCCATAAAGTATTTGCGAGCGCCCATAGCCAGCGTCAACGTCTAGGCAACCTAACATGGCCGATTCAGGATTACCAGCCTGGACAGTTTGTTGATGGCGAGTTTGTTTTGAAACTACCTCTAGTTCTTCTAGAGCTGTTAATCTAAGAGCTGCTTCATGTGCTGGACCTGGAATTACCGAGGAAGGCCTTTCTGGCTGTACTTGCTCATGTTCATCAAGTAGCTTCTTAAAGAAAACATTTCTTATTAAGTAATCTCGAATTTGATAAATTACACCCGAAATTCCCTGTGGTAAGAAATAAAGAATAATTAAAAAGACTGCACCACTGGAAAAATACTCCCAAGCTGGTGAACTTTGTGCAGCAATTGAAATAACACCAAATAAAATTGCTCCTGATATACCACCTAACAGCGAAGCCATCCCTCCTACAACTACCATCGTAAAGACGTTGATGGAGTAATCTGGCAAAAAGGCACCTTGGGACATTTGTCTTAAGGAAATTACATATAATGCACCAGCTATACCTGCTGCAGCCCCTGAGTAACTAAAGGCTACAAGTTTTGCTCTTAATGGACTAGCACCATAAGCAGCGCCAGCCCTTTCGTTGTCTCTAATTGCTTTAATAATTCTGCCAGTGCGTGATTTAGCTAAGTTTCTTGCCCCTAAGGCGGTTAAAACTACAACGACAAGACAGACATAATAAAGCGCCCGTTGCGAAGTAAGATCTATCCTGCCAAATAAGGGAGTGAAATTAACAACCGAGGGCGATAATACCGGAATGTTTGCTGAATTTAAAAAATAATCATACATTAACTGAGCAAACGCAAATGTCATAACAGCTAAATTAAGACCAGGCAATCTAAGGGCAGGTATTCCTATTATGAGTGAAAGTATGATTCCTACAGGAATCGCAAACAAAATCGCCAACGCAACATTAAGATGCCAGCTCATTAATGCAACAGCTGTAGCTGAGGAACCCGCAGCTGCTATTCCGAATTGTCCAAAACTGAGCTGACCTGCCCATCCAGTTAAGACCACTAAAGACACAGCCACAACTGCATAAATAGCAATGTTAACTGCATCAGCCATATGATTAGCAGAGCTCAATGAAGTATTAAATGCTGGTAGTACTACAAATATGAGTAGCCCAGCTACGGCTAGGGCAATTTTTAATACTCTGATTAAGGTAGTTTTAGAAACTATGTCAGGCAAGGGACGCACTTCAGCTACTGCCTTAAATGCACCGAGTCCGCTTTCCCAAACTTTTGTGTAATTCTGTCTTTGTAAAGCCAAAGCTAGGAAAATAACAATTACGAATCCAACTTCTGAAATAGATTCATTGCTTGTTGAAAAGAATACACTTTGTCTAAATGCTCCTAGTATAAGAGAAGCTGCAAGAGTAATTGGTAAACTTTCAAATCTTCCAATAGCAGCTGCTGCAAGGGGAAATATCAAATACTGTGGTCCTAATGGCTGTCCTATGCTAAATCCAATAATGTGCTGACTTAAGATCCAGCCAAGAGCTGAAAGTACTGATGCAACGACCCAAGTAATTAGTGACAGCATTCGAACTGGGATTCCTAAAAGTAAAGCTCTTTCTGAAGAATCAGCACATGCCCTAATACCAGCTCCCAGATCGGTCCTACTAACAAATAGCCAGAGTAATAAAGCAACTACGGGTACTACGATTGCTGCAAGAAGCGAGTTGCCGTCAAAAACAAAACCGGAAACGTTTTTAGTGAAACTAAATGGGACTGAGAACTTAGCAGGATTTTGGAAAGCACCTTGTGGATATAGGTTTGGTATTTCATATTCGATTGCACCTAAAATTTGCATTACTCCAATAGTTGCAACTGTTAGAATTAGCCTCGGGGCATTTTGGAAGCGCCAGATTATTATTCTGTCTATTAAGACCCCAACTAGTATTGCAGACCCAATTCCAGCTAAACAAGCTATGGCAAATGACACATGGTTACCAAGCATAAGTGCAACCGCTACGGCCCCAGCGAGACCCCCAATCTCCATTTGGGCAAAGTTTATTATTCTTGCACTTCGATAAACTAAAACCAGACCCATAGCCGGCAATGAGAACAATCCACCTATGATTAACCCTTGGATGATTGCTCCGACAGGTATTGTTTTAGGTAGGGCAATGTCTCCAAGCCCCCATAAAGCAAAGAAAATCGCAATAAAGCCTATGACTGAAAATAAAGCCTTTTTTTGTTCGGGTCTCACCTTTGCCTCCTTAGGTTTCCTTGTGGTATTTGGTTATGAGATAAAGACTCAGCATTGAAAAAATAATCTTGTATCCAGTTTGAGCCAATCGTTAAAGTGCTCTCGGGTAAATTATGTTCTTTTGAAGAAGGTTCAGATGCTTTAGGTTTTCTGTCCCTTGATATTACAATAGCAACTCCAGTGAGGCTAAGTGCTTCACTTGCTTTGCTCGAGCTTGAATTTGCTCGTGGAGTAAGAAATATCACCAGTAGCACAATAGCTAGTATGAATGTGACAAAATTTACGTATCGCCGCGCAATTTCTGAAGGTGAAGATGTAATAGCATTACGTATACCTTCAGCTAAGACGGCAAATGGTCTTAAAAACCTCGACTTCACTCATTCCTCCTTACAACCATATGCTGCTTTACTTACAGTAGCCTATCGTGGTTAAAAATTCAGCAAATTTAAAAACTTTTCTTTAAATGGATGCTAGCACCTTTAGTAAAATCCTGGCTTAAACGCCCAGGATTTTTGAGCTATGTGCTAGTGAAGTTTACCAATTTAAAGCTCAAGTTACTTTCAATTAGATTTACAACTAGACTTCAATGTCTGTATGGAAAAGTTGATCGAGAAAGTCAATTCGTCAAATGTACGGCTGGTTTTGTCATTTGAAAAGCCTGAAGTTGACACTGCTGTAGATAAGAGAATGCTTTTTCTTAAGCGTAACCTTGCTGTTCCTGGCTTTAGAAAAGGTAAAGCTCCAAGATCATTGATCCTTCGGCATCTCGGGAAAGAAACTGTTGTCAAACAAGCGGTTCTTGACACAATAGAGGAAAGTTTTGAGCAGCTTTTAAAAGATGAAAGCTATGACTTTATTACTGATCCTGAGTTAAAAGATATTACCCTTAATGATGATGGAGGGGCTGAGGTTGTCTTTGAAGTAGAGGTTATGCCCAATGTGGATCTTTCTAAGTTAGATGAGTTTGATGTAGTTTTATCAAGAGAGACACTAGAGCCTACCCCGGATGAGTTTGATAGAGCTTTGCGGACTTTATTAATTGGTTATGCTGCTTTACAACCTAAAAATGGTGAGAGTTCCCAAGGTGATTTTTTATTTGTAGAAGTTATAAATGGTGGCAAAAACCAAGAGCAATCAACCGAGTCAGACCGTGTGATTAAAGATATTGACTACTTATTGATTGAAATATTAAAAGGCGAATTTGAAGATGCACAGAAAAAGTTTTTAGGTCTAAATCCAGGAGATCAAGTTGAAATTAACGAAGAAACTCACACAGTTGCCAACGTCGAACAAGTTTTTACTTTAATAATGCCTGAAATTAATGATAAATGGCTTTCTGAGCATACTTCATTTAATTCCGAAGGCGAGCTAAAAGATTTTGTAAATGACAATCTTAAAAGATTAATAACGTCTGAAATTACAGCAGAGGCTGACAAAAAATTAATTGAATTTATTGATAAAAACTATGATTTTGACCTTCCATCAAATTTGTTTATGCAATACATTAGGTCTAAAGTTGCGGTTGATCAGATTAGACTTGCCAGGCAAGGTGTTGATTTTCTAGGACTTTTAAAGAAGAATAATTTGTTTGAAAGTTATATGCAGTCTAAATCTCAATCAGCATTTTCAGAACTGAAGGCTCATTGTGTTGGTTATCAAGTTGCAAAGAAGAACAAATTAAAACCAAAAGACGAAAATGTTATCAGTCTCACAAATGTTTTAGTAGAGTCACTGCCAAAAAAACCGGATCGTAAAGCAATAGCACAGGCAATGACCAGTGCATATCTTGTTGCACTAGGTCTTGAGGGTTTAAAGTGGATAATTGCTCATTCAAAGTTGTCTCTTAAGAATGGATCTGAGTTAGACCCATCAAGTTTTGGTTTTAATTTTGAGTTTCTAACTGATAACGGCGCTTCACAGAACTTACAAAACTCTCTTAGTGAAAAAAGTGATGAGCAGGTTGAGTTAATTCAAGAAATTAAAGAGCAGAACTAGTACTTAATTAGGACTTACCTTGTACGCGTGAAAATCGGCTATATTTTCTAAAAGGAGAATAAAATGGAAAATCTTTATAATTACCTAGTGCCTACTGTCATAGAATCGTCATCTAGAGGCGAGCGAGCATTTGATCTTTATTCAAGGCTTTTAAAAGATCGCATTATCTTTTTAGGTACACCTATTGATGATACTGTGGCTAACTTAATCTGTGCGCAACTGTTGTATCTTGAACATGAGGATGCAGAAAAAGATATTCATATTTATATAAATTCTCCTGGGGGTGAAATAACGGCTTTATTTGCGATATATGACACAATGAAGTACATAAAGCCTGATTGTTCCACATTATGTTTTGGGCAGGCGGCGTCAGCTGCGGCGGTTTTGTTAGCAGCTGGGGCTAAGGGTAAAAGGTTTGCCTTGCCACATGCCCGAATTTTGCTTCATCAGCCTTATGGTGGTGCCTCAGGACAAGCTACAGATATAGAGATTCAAGCTAAAGAAATTCTTAGAATGAGGGATTTGTTAAACAAAATGCTTTCAGAAGATACTGGTCAGCCGATTGAAAAAATAGCAGCTGATACTGATAGAGATTTTGTTATGGATGCAAAAGAAGCCCTTCAGTACGGTATTATTGATGAAATTCTAACTACCAGACAAGATTCCTCTAAAGAAGTGACAGCAGCATAAGGAGTTTTGATGCCTAAATACAGTGAACCAGGAGAGCTCGTTAAGTGTAGCTTTTGTGGAAAAAACCAAAAGCAAGTACGCAAGTTAATTGCAGGTCCTGGGGTTTATATATGTGATGAATGTATTGATCTTTGTTGTGACATTATTTCTGAAGAACTACACGATTCTCCTGATATACGATTTGAAGAACTTAAAAAGCCAAAAGAAATTTATGAGTATTTAAGTGACTATGTTGTAGGTCAAGAGAGCGCAAAAAAAATTTTATCAGTGGCAGTTTATAATCATTATAAGCGAATACAATCAGGTTCAATTACTAATTCAGATGTTGAGCTCTCTAAGTCAAACATCCTTTTGTTAGGTCCGACAGGTTGCGGAAAGACTTTATTAGCCCAAACGCTTGCCAGGATGCTGAATGTACCTTTTGCAATAGCTGATGCAACAGCATTAACAGAAGCAGGTTACGTTGGAGAAGATGTTGAAAATATACTGCTTAAACTTATTCAGGCAGCAGATTTTGATATAAAGAGGGCCGAGACGGGTATCGTTTACATTGATGAAATTGATAAAATTGCAAAGAAAACGGAAAATCCCTCAATCACTAGAGATGTGTCTGGTGAAGGGGTTCAACAAGCACTTTTAAAAATACTAGAAGGTACAGTTGCTTCAGTACCACCTCAAGGGGGACGTAAACATCCTCATCAAGAGTTCATTCAAATAGACACTACAAACATATTGTTCATTTGTGGCGGAGCTTTTGCAGGTCTGGAGAAGATAGTTGCCTCTCGCTTGGGTGGAAGCGCAATAGGTTTTAAATCTGAAATAAAGAAATTTGATGTTCAAGATGAAACAAACTTATTAAAGTATGTGTTGCCCGAAGATTTACTTAAATTTGGTTTAATACCTGAATTCATAGGAAGGCTGCCGGTAATTGGGGCAGTATCTTCTTTGGATCAACAAGCGCTAGTAAAAATATTAGTTGAACCCAAGAATTCCTTAGTAAAACAATATAAGAAAGTATTTGAGTTAGATGGGGTTGATTTGGAATTCACCAAAGATGCTTTAGAGGCAATTGCAGAACAAGCGCTTCTTCGTGGCACCGGTGCTAGGGGCTTGCGAGCAATTATGGAAGAAATACTTTTAGATGTTATGTATGACATTCCTTCCAGAACTGATGTAGAAAAATGTGTTATAAATAAAGAAGTAGTTCTTAGTAAAGTTAGTCCAACTTTAATTCCAAGAGCTTCGGTAAAGGGGGCTAAAGCTAAGAAGGTGGCCTCTTAATTTTTAAAGATAAGTGAAGTCACTTTCATATTTGCTTGAATGGCTAGAGAGCCACAGTAATTTAGAAAAAGAACCAGTATCTGACAGGGTACCGTCAAGAAAGTCGTTAGTGAGGCTTTCTAAATTGCTTGAAATATTAGGCAACCCTCAAAGGTGTGCGCCGGTGATTCACGTAACTGGAACAAATGGTAAAGGATCTACCAGTATGATGGTGGCGCATTTGCTAACAGAAATGCAGTTAAGGGTGGGGCTTTACACATCACCTGACTTAGAATCTATTAATGAACGTATCAGTGTATATCCAGATCCAATCAGCAACGATGAATTTTGTTATTTTTTGTCTTTAATAATGGAGCTTGAAAAAAGTTATGAAGTTGAATTATCGCGCTTTGATATTTTAACGATTTGCGGTTTTTTATATTTTCAAGATCAAGCTGTGGATGTCTCAGTAGTAGAAGTAGGTCTTGGAGGTACGTTAGACTCTACCAATGTCGTTGATTCTGATGTTGCTGTAGTTACTAACATAGATTTAGATCACACTCAAATTCTCGGTAACTCACTTCAATTAATAGCAAGAGATAAAGCCGGCATCATTAAAGCTAACTCGCGGCCAGTTATTGGTGAACAGCGCAGCGAATTGCGTCCAATCTTTTTAGAGGCTTGTCACAATGCCTCAGCAAAAAGCCCCTTTTTTTACGGGCAAGATTTTTTACTTAAAAATGATTTACTAGCTCATTCTGGACATGTTATTGATGTTGTGACACCTTACTCAGAGCATCAAGATTTATTTATTCCATTACATGGCAGGTATCAGTCTAAAAACGCTGCAATTGCTATTAGCAGTGCAGAGGCTCTTTTTGAGAGATCGATTAATCCAGTGCTTGTTAAACAAGCTATGGGGACTTTAAAGATTCCAGGGCGTTTAGAGGTTTTATCAAGGCGACCCCTAGTGGTTTTAGATGGCGCCCATAATCCTGCAGGTGCAGCTTCTCTTTCATTAGCAATTCAAGAAGAGTTTTGTCCGATTGATATTATCCTCATAGTAGGTATGCTAAAAGATAAAGATGCTGATAGCTTTTTTAATAGCTTAGGGCTTCAGCAATATGTTAAAGAAGTTATAGTGTGTAAACCAAATTCTCACCGTGCTTTAAATCCTGTTGATCTTGGTGAGATTGTTAAGCGTTATTATCATGGGAGAAAGGCTTCTTTAATTTCTGATCCAAAGTTAGCCTTTGAATATGCATTAAGTCAGGCTAACGTTAATGACATGGTTCTAATTGCTGGATCGTTATATTTAGTTGGCAACATTAGATCAATAGTAATGTCTCATTTAGACAGGTGAGATTTTATTTATTAGCCTTTTAAGGCGTGAATAAGACTCTTTTAATAGTTAAACCCGATGCAATTGAGAGAAAGCTCTTAGGCGAGATCATATCAAGGATAGAAAAAAAAGGCTTAAAGATATTAAAGGGATATCTTGGTATTATTTCACGGGATATTGCTGAAAACCATTATCAAGAACATAAAAGCAAACCGTTTTACGAGGAATTAGTTAAGTTCATAACTCGTGGTCCAAGCTTTGTTGCAGTAGTTGAAGGACCAAATGATACATGGAAGATTCTCAGGTCTTTAATGGGGGCAACCGATCCTTTAGAGGCTGCGCCTGGCACTATTCGTGGTGATTTGGCTACAGTGATAGGTGAAAATTTAATACATGGGTCAGATTCTGAGGAATCTGCTAAGCGCGAGATCAAGTTGTTTTTTCCTGATGTGCAGGTTGATTAATCTTGTACTAAAGTTCTAGGTAGGAATTTTTTACCTTTTTAGAAAATCTGGAGGATGCAAATGGGAGGTAGAGGTTTATTTGCTGGGCGTGATATTGCAGTTGATTTAGGTACCGCAAACACCCTTGTTTATGTAAGGGGCAAAGGAATAATTTTAAATGAACCTTCAGTAGTTGCCATCAATATTAAAGATGGTAAGCCTTTAGCTGTAGGAGCTGAGGCAAAAAAAATGATCGGTAGAACTCCAAGTCATATTCAAGCTATTCGTCCATTAAAGGACGGTGTAATTGCTGATTTTGATATTTGTGAGCGCATGTTGCGCTACTTTATTTCAAAGGTTCATTCAGGTAAATTTGGGCGTCCCAGAATGGTAATCTGTGTTCCTTCTGGATGTACTGGTGTCGAGCAGCGAGCTGTCTTAGAAGCTGCTGAGTATGCTGGTGCCAGAAAAGCATGGATCGTAGAGGAACCAATGGCGGCTGCTATTGGTGCTGGTTTACCTGTTCATGAAGCTGCTGGGAACATGGTGGTAGATATTGGTGGGGGCACAACCGAAGTTGCGGTTATCTCCTTAGGTGGGATAGTAGTTAGTCAATCCGTAAGAGTTGGAGGAGATGAGTTAGACGAGGCAATCATCTCTTACGTGAAAAAAGAATATAGTCTTGCTCTTGGTGAGCGTACTGCCGAGGAAATAAAAATAGCATTAGGTTCGGCTTACCCCTTAAAAGAAGAAATTCGCGCTGAGATAAGGGGTCGTGATTTGGTAACTGGATTACCAAAGAACGTAATAATTACGACTGAAGAAGTTCGCAAGGCCATTGACGAACCTGTTAATGCAGTTGTAGATGCTATTAAAGACACCCTGGATAAAACTCCTCCAGAATTAGCTGCTGACATAATGGAGCAGGGTATAACCTTAACAGGTGGAGGAGCCTTGCTTAATGGTCTGGATCTGCGTCTGCAGGCAGAAACTGGAATGCCAATTGTAGTGGCTAAAGATCCTTTAAATTGTGTGGCCCTTGGGTCTGGACAATGCTTAGAGGAACCTGAGATTCTTAACCAGCTAATTTCATCATCTAACAGGTAAGTTAAGATAGTAAGTGGCGACTTCTTCTTTGCCTCGAAAGTCGCGCGACAAAAATCGTTTTAGGCGCTATGTTTTGTTTGTTGTTTTTCTTCTTCTTGCTGCGATAATAACGACTGCTTATTATAAGGGAAATGTTCACAGCAAAGTTGCAGTGTTAAGAACTTATGGCCAAGACATTGTTGCGCCGTTTCAAAGTGTTTTTCTTGACGTGGGCCGGCCCATTGGGAGTTTTATCTCAGATGCTATAAATGACAAAAATATAGCACAACAAAATAAGCTCCTTACTCAGGAAATCCAGAGGCTTAAATCCGATTCATCAAATACTTCTTCAGCATTATGGATGTTGCAGGCTTTAACGAATTTAAACGCGCTTCCTTACGCACAAAATTATTCTTTAGTTCCAGCACAGGTTATTGCACAAGGACCTTCTAATTTTGAACTAAGTGTTGAGATAGATAAAGGTACTAGTAACGGCATTGCTGTAGGCATGCCTGTGGTTAACAGTCAGGGTTTGGTAGGTCGTGTAATTGAGGCAGGTAGTACTGACTCAATTGTCCTGCTTTTACCGGATGCTAGAACAAGCGTTTCGGTCAGTATAGTTAATGGAAGCAATGTAGTTACCGGTATTTTGTCAGGAACCGCTTCTTTTAGCTCTTTTGACGTTTCCTTTGTGCAACCTGGCTCTCCTGTGAAAAGAGGAGATGAGGTTATCACGTCTAGTCAACAAGGTAATTTATACCCCCCAGGGATACCAGTGGGAACGGTATCCTCAGTTGTGGACAATGCAGGTTCTCTACAGATGGGAATTAAAGTGAAACCTTCGACTAATTTTTCGTCTTTGATTTATGTGGCGGTGTTGCAATGGTTGCCCAGTCCTTAAAGACTCAGAATCGAACTACAAAGCCATTTGTTTTTGGAATCGTTATGTTAAATATTGTTTTATGGATCATTAATTTTTCTTTGTTTTCGGTATTTAGTATCGGTTCGGTTCACCCTGATATAAGCATGCTAACCACTATTGTTGTTGCGTGCTATTTTGGTGCTGAAGCAGGAGTCATTACTGGATTTTTCTCCGGAGTACTCTTTGATTTGGGGCTAACTACGCCGTTTGGATTTAGCCCATTAACTCTTGTGATTTTAGGCTTTTTTTTAGGGGTTGCTTTTGCTAAAAAAAATCAGTTTTCTAGATTCTCACTTGCCTTAACTGCAGGTTTTGGCGCAATGATTTATGAAATTTTATATGCTAGCATTTCTCAGTTGGCAGGGCAGCCCCATATGATAAGTGCAAAACTTGTTTTTATTATTAGCGTTGCTTTTTTAACTAATTTTGTCTTTGTTGTACTATTTGCCAGATTTATAGGGTGGTCGTTATTTAATAAAATAAATAATCCCTTTTCAAGAAAGCGATTTGTTCGATGAGCTTGTTTAAAAAAAAGCATTTCTTTGCTAAACCAAAGAAAAGATACGTTAGTAAAAAAGCTCGCGATAAAAAGCTACCAAAGTTTGGTCCAAAAAGGGAGCTTTTCAAAAGGCTTGGAATTGGTAATCCTTCAAATCTCAGACTACGAGGAATCATTCTTACTGGTATTATCCTTATTAGCTTTGCCTCAATGGTAGCGCGACTTTGGGATTTACAGGTATTGAATTCTTCTGAGTATAAAGCTGCAGTTGTTGCAAACGTTTTGCGAACTGCAATTGTGCCAGCGGCGCGTGGTTTAATTTACGATCGTAGCGGTGATGTTTTGGTAAACAATCAAGTTGTTCAAGAAATTACACTTGATAGGAGCTTTGTTAAACCTGATTCTAATGTTTATAAAAACCTTTCAGTTCTATTAGGTGTTCCTGTATCGCAGGTGCTCCTTGCTGCAGAAAACCCGAACTATAACTACTATCAACCGGTTCCAATAGCCGTAGGTGCTACGCTAGCTCAAGTTACATATATAAAGGAACACCCTGATTTGTTTCCAGGGGTAAATATAGAGCTTACGACCGTGCGTAGCTATCCTTACGGCTCTATGCTGGCCCAGACGCTTGGTTATGTCGGGCCAATCACGCAAAAAGAGCTTAAAATGAAAGCTTTTGCAGGATACTCTCAGCAAGCTATAGTAGGTCAATCAGGTTTAGAAGCTTATTATGAAAAATGGTTACAAGGACAACCTGGAAAGACTACTTATGTCGTTAACTCTAGAGGCCAAATTGTTGGAATACTTTCAAAAAAATTGCCCAAGCAAGGAGACTCGTTAGTTACCTCCATTGACTTAGGCTTGCAACAGGTGCTTGATAATGCTTTAGCTCAACAAATCCAAACAGATCGTTCCAGGTTTGATCCGATACACGGAATATATCCAGCGGCTCCAGGAGGAGCAGCCGTTGTTATGGACGTTAGAACTGGACAGATTTTAGCCTTGAGTTCGTATCCGAGTTATAACCCATCGGTTTGGGTTGGCGGGATATCTGAGACAAATTATCAAGCTCTTACAAACCCAAATTCCGGCTATCCGTTGCTAAACAGGGTTATCCAAGGACTATACACCCCTGGATCAGTATTTAAGTTAGCTACAGCTACAGCTGCACTTGTTGACGGACTCATTTCACCTTATTACACATATGATGATGCTACAGGTACTTTTACAATTCCCAATTGTAGTGGAAGGTGCGTTTTTCACGATGATGATTCGCAAGCCATGGGTGTAATTGGCATTTCAAAAGCTATCGCAGCATCAGATGATGTGTTTTTTTATAATTTGGGATATCAATTTTATGTAAGACAGGCCCAATTTGGTCCAATGCCAATTCAGCAGATGGCCAATCTCTACGGAATGGGTGAACTAACGGGAATTGACTTGCCAGGCGAAGCTCAAGGAATGGTGGACTCTGCACTTGCAAGAAAAGAGCATCCTTATCTTGCTCAAGGTTGGTATCCAGGGGATCAAATTGAAATGGCTTTTGGTCAAGGCGGTACTTTGATAACCCCAATTCAGCTAGCTGTTGCCTATGGGACCTTTGCTAATGGTGGTAATAGAATGCAGCCTCACATTGTTAAATACGTTGTCAATTCAAAGGGACAAATAGTTTATGAGAACAAACCAGTAATTGTTGATCATATAAATATTCCGAGCCAGGATTACTCGGTCATGTTAGCTGGATTTGAAGGGGCAGTGACTGCTCCATATGGAACCGTCGGCGGCACGGGGCTCTTTGATAGTTTTCCGATATCAAGCTACCCAATTGCAGGCAAAACTGGCACGGCATCTATAGGAAACAACAAAGAGCCTAATGCCAATTTCGTAGCATTTGGGCCAGCTAATGACCCTAAGTACGTAGTCGCAGTTATGATAGAGCAGGCAGGATATGGCGCTACTGCCGCAGCGCCTGTTGCTTTAAAAGTTTTCCAATATCTAATATCTCACCAAATTCCACCTATTGAAATTCCGAAATAATTGTTAATTATTTAGTATGAGATAAGGTCCCAAACAGTTGTTTGAAGCTCAAGGACATCTCTATATTCAAAAGCAAGGTAAAGTTGCTAAATATACTTAGCAGCCAAGGTGTTTGGCTGATGGTGGCTTTGTTGATAAAATTTTATTGTTAAGTAGAGTCGCGGAGGAAAGTTTGACTTGTTAAGCGTTAAAACGAAACTGATTAGATCCAAGAAGGAATGGTTCTCGCTTAGCAGGCTTTTTGAGTGTCTCTACTTATTAACGCAGAATATGATAAACAAGGGGCAAGATTTTGGCTTCCGAGAGCCAAATCCTATTTGGGACCAACATGCTTTATTAACTTTAGGCGGTATTTCTCGGGGCCTAGGAGGAGTGACTTTAAGAGGTAAATTATGGCCGAATTATTTAAAAATTCAGGTGTTCAATCTACATCTAAAACGACTAAAAGAGAAAAAATCGATGTTTCAAAAAGTGTAGACGGGACTAATTCGTTAAGAGTAAGTAACCCTAACTCTGTTGCTCAGAGCTTACAAAACGGATCTAATAGGCCCAAGATCGGGGATAGTAGGCCGGCTCCAAAAATCAAAAGGATTCCGATTGCAAGCAAGGTCTCGCGGGGCAAAAAAAGGGGTCGTGTCCTAGGGAGATATCTTGCGTGCGTACACAAAAAAGGAGATTTAGTTCAGCTAGCAATACTTGAGGGGCGTTCTTTAATTGAACACTATGCGACGCGCGTCAATGACGGTATAAGCGAAATCTTAGGCAATGTTTACCTTGGCAGGGTCAACAATGTTTTGCCGGGAATGGAGGCTGCCTTTGTTGATATAGGTACGCCCAAAAATGCTGTTTTATACAAAGGCGATGTTCGAGAAGATATTGAAGAGCTTGATTCTGAGTCATTAGATAGGGATTCTGAGTATCGAATTGAAGAAGTGTTAAAACCAGGTCAGGAGATTCTTTGTCAAGTTATAAAAAATCCAATAGGTGTAAAAGGGGCAAGGCTTAGTCAGGAAATAAATTTACCTGGGAGATTCGTGGTGGTTTCACCAGGTGGCAATCAAATTGGTGTCTCAAAGCGGTTAGCAGACCAAGAGCGAAGACGTCTGCGCAAAATGATTGAGTCTCTAAAGCCAGACGGTTTTAGAGTAATTGTTCGCACCGCGGCTGAGGGCGCATCAAAAAAAGATATAGAAGCTGATTTAAAAGATTTGTTAGGAAAGTGGAATGAAATCCAAACAAATTTGCAGAATGCAACAGCTCCTACTCTTTTATATCAAGAACCTCACATGGTTCTAAGAGTTTTAAGAGAAGATTTAAGTGAGGATTACAGGGCTATTTATGTCGATGATAAGGAGTTATATTCACAGGCAAAGAGCTATGTGGCTAGTTTTAATAGTGAATTAGCCAGACGAATTCACTATTATGATGTTCAAAAAGAAGGAATAGCTTTATTTGAAAAGTTTTATGTACAAGAGCAGCTTCATAAGGCTCTTGATAAAAAGATCTGGCTTCCTTCAGGGGGTTCTATCATTATAGAACACACTGAAGCATTAACGGTTATTGATGTAAATACTGCAAAAAACGTTGGCAGCTCTAACTTAGAGGAAACAGTTTATAAAAACAATCTTGAGGCAGCAGAGGAAGTTGCCAGACAACTTCGACTTAGAGACATTGGTGGAATTATCGTAATTGATTTTATTGATATGGAGAGTGAAACCAATAGAATAAATGTTGTTTCAGCTTTCAGACAAGCACTTGCTAGGGATAAAACTAAAACCCAAGTTACAAATATTTCAGAACTCGGTCTGGTAGAGATGACGAGAAAACGAATTGGAGAAGGCTTAATTGGCGGTCTTACAACAACTTGCCCGCATTGTGATGGACAGGGATTTATAGTTCAACAAGATCTGTTAAAAGATTAAGCGTTTTTAACGCTAATTTATTAGTAGTTTTTCATAAATCAGGGTTAAAAAGTCTTGAAACCTTTTTTAATGACTAGTCTATAGTTTATGCTTCAATTAAATCAAAGCTCAAAATCAAACGTTTTGCCTTTTAAAGACGTAACTGATTCAAAAAAAGAATCATATGATTGGTTCTTAGCAATACCTTTTCTAGTAATGCAATTTGTGCCATTTTTAGCTTTTTTTACAGGTATATCAGCTGCTGCGTTGGTGCTTTGTGGAATTTTATATGTAGTTAGAATGTTTGCCATAACCCTGGGGTATCACCGTTATTTTGCTCATCGTAGTTATAAGATGAATCGAGTTGTTCAATTTTTAGTTGCGTTAATAGGTGTTACCTCTGCTCAAAAAGGCCCACTTTGGTGGGCATCGCATCATAGGTTGCATCATAAATATGCTGATACGGATTTAGATATTCACTCACCTAAAAGGGGATTTTTTTGGTCTCATATTGGATGGATAATTTCAAAACGTTTCAAACAAACCGATTATTCTTTAATTAAAGATTTTTCCAAGTTCAAAGAGTTAGTATTTTTAAATAGGTTTCAAATAGTGTTTCCTGTCTTGCTTGGTATTCTTTGTTTTTTATTAATGGGATTACGAGGGCTTGTGGTTGGTTTTGGATTGTCGACAGTGCTTTTGTGGCATGGTACTTTTGCGATTAATTCAATTGCTCATAAGTTTGGCAGAAGAAGATATGCCACAAAAGACACCTCTAAAAATTCTTTTATTCTAGCGGTGATAACAATGGGGGAAGGTTGGCATAATAATCATCATAATTATCCTTATTCAGCCAAGCTTGGTGAATCTTTTTGTGAAATCGATTTTGGTTATTATATGCTTTTGATTGCAAAAAAAATAGGCTTAGTTAAAGACATTAGATTGCCGTTAGTAGGTGCATTTAAAGCTAGAAGAATAAATTTAACAGCCTCAACTAAAGAATTAACAATTAATAATTAAAGTCACACCAAGTGCTTAACGCAAGAGTTTCTCTAGGTTTTCAAATGGAATATGGCGACCCAAAGTCATTTTAGGGCTGTGTTTAATAGTTTGGACATGTGATTTAATGGTTGTTTGCTAACTATTAGATATAGCCATTCGATTAGCTACCTATTGTCTTAACACTTTATTGGTATGTTCAGTTGATCATTTTTATCTTCAAGACCTTGAATCACAAAAAAATACTGTTACTTTTGTATCTGTTATAAAGTGTACGTGGTTTGTTATTTTATGTCCTTTATCTTAAAGTTAGTGTCTTAACCAGTAATGAAGATATATTTATAATTTTCTTTCAGTCTTTTAGTTAGCTTAACTGGTATAAATCAGCGTAGTTGACTCATTTGCTATGCTGTGGTGCCTATGCCAAGATAAGTAATTCCTGCCTTTAAATTAGAGTTAGATCCCACAGTAATAGAACCGGCTGGAGTTAAAGTCTCTGGTTTTTTCATTGATTACCTAAGGCGCTTTATCTTTTTTTGATTCTGTGGGTACTCTTTGAAACAGTTGCGTAAAAAAACGGCGTCAACTGGTGCTAAAGCTTCTGTAGATTAATCTGTGGCAGAAACAGAGTGTCTAAAATCCTGGGGCTACAGGGTTGATTTATCAACGTAATACGACGCTGAGTTAGTAAAGTTTTTTTAAGGGTAAGGTTTTAATTGAAGGAGCTAGAGTCCTTTCCTGACAGAGCTTATTTTGAATTTTCACAAATCCAAGAAAAGCCCATAATTTTTCTAATATAAGATAACTAGCTCACATAACTCTTAAATCCTAAAAAATATCAAAAATGCTGTATTTAAACCTTTTTAAATAACTAAATCATAAGGTTTTTTAACTAAAGTATAAAAAAATTTAAGTTTCAGTTGAATTTCTGCTGGGGGGGGGTACTATTTGCCCATAGGGGTAAAAATGGCAAACTTTAACGTTGGTTATGTTAATGAACAAGCAGCTAAAAACGGATCTTTTTTAAAAACTACCCCAGGTCCATTGATTCTTTCATCAAAGCGTGTTGTATTAAGGCCTGTAAGTCAAAATGATTTACCTAAGTTATATGAAATAACAATTGATCCTAAAAATTCTTATAGATGGCGTCATCTAGGAATTTTGCCTACTTTTGATGAATTTGTTTCTACTTTATTTAACAAAGTCCTTATTCAATTTGTCATTACATCAAAAAATAACCCCACTGAGCCATTAGGACTTGTAATATGTTATTCTGCTGATGTAAATCATGGTTTTGCCTATATAGCAATACTGACTGATTCAAAGAAGCATTTTTCAACAATTGGAATTGAATCAATGGCTCTTTTTATAAATTACTTATTTAACGTCTGGCCTTTTAGAAAACTATATTTTGAGTCAATTGAGTACAATATTTATCAATTTAAAAGCGGATTTAACGATTTATTTCACCAAGAGGCCAGATATAAATCCCATATATTTCACCAGGGCTTTTACTGGGACATGATAGTTGGTGCTATATATAAAGAGGAATTTTTAAGCAATAAATCAGTTAGGAAATTCATTAATTTATCCACAGGACAAAAGGAGGTAAAATGCTAATAAATAAATTAATGAAGTTTAAGCTGGCTAGCTCAATATTTGCATCTGTTACATTTTCAGGGATTTCAACAAATATCCAGCAGGCAGCAGCAAGACACGCAACTAAGTTAAATGCTTATAATTGTGCATATAGCCAAAATACCAGCAATATTGAGGCATCTTTAGGAAATCCTAGTTTAGCGCCCCATGTATTTAAAAAGTATTTCCCAATTGCAAAAATACCCTTAGCATACGGTGGTTATAAACAAATATTTGACATTAATGGTCAAATGACAGAAGTATTAGTTACCCCTAAACACTTTAATGCCTTAATCGCACCTGAAGAAGAACTCCACTTATATGGCATTCCAGATAGACCAACTGATGAAAAACAGTTAAAGACTTGGGAGCAAAATTGGCAAAATTACCAAGGAGGTCCTGTTCCATACATGATTGGAGCTAAACTTACTGAAAATTCCTCAGACTTATCAACACCAAGTTCTACAGATCCAGCACAAAACCAAACCACTTCATCACAACAGCCTATAGCTAATACTATACCTGTTAGTAACCAACCAAGTGTGGCAGGCTATAACTGGTCCGGCTATGTTGTTCATCCGCCTAAGAATCATAAACTCAGCTATGTTAGTGCAGATATGCAAATGCAAAATATAGCAGATAATCCTGATGAGTGTCCAAATCACCCTTGGGCTGCATCTGAATGGGTCGGGTTAGGAGGATTTGGTTATGGGCATGAGTATTTTATCCAGGCCGGAGAAGTTCAACAGCAAGCACGAAGCGGTCTTTTTAGTATTTTTAGTACTAGCCCGTTCCAAGGTCCATTTTATGAGTACTTTAATCCAACTGACTCAGGTGAAATTGTATTTCCATGTATGTATTATGATTTAGCTGACTGGTGGAACTTTAGCATATTATATAACTCTGATAGTAACGGAACTTTTTATTTAACAGCTCATGATTTATCAGAGAAAGGACAGGGGGTATCATTTGGAAACCCGACACCTAATGGCGCTTGTCCTGCAAGTCCTCTACCTAATGGAAAACAACCTCTTTATCCTGAAGTAACAATTGCACTAACAAATATGTCAAATTTATATAATGCCGAAGGGCCCAGAGCAACTGCTGATTGGGCTATTGAACAACCAGCGAGGGGTAGTAATGGCGGCAGTCTCTATGCACTAGGAAACTTTAATATTGCTCAAGTTAAAAACGCAGAAGCTGGGTATTTCAAGACCTCAAATCAATCGGGATCTCTTCACAACCCATATAACTTTAAGTTAGGAACCATGGGTCTTTATGGTTGTTATAACTCTCATGATGAAGGTGAAATTGGTAGCTGTAATAAGACAGTAATTAACACAATTAATGCTCAAGGCCAACCCTCGACAACCGTTATTCCTACTCCTGGTAAGCAAGGTTTTGATGTAGAATGGCATAACTGTGGTCTGTACTCAGAATCGCATAAACCAGTAGTCGGTAAAGCCGAATGAGCAAACTGCGTCTTTCATAAGTAAAGGTGAAAGTTAACAATGCTGCAGGTGCTTAAAAATGCGATTGTTTAGAAGAATTTCTCGCAAGAAACTAATAGTAATATCTGCAATATCTTTAGTTGTAATTGCTGGTGGTATTACTGTACCACTTGTTTTTTTGCGCGGTAATAAGGTATTAACCTGCGGCGGGATATGCAGCCCAATAGGTAATGAGGCAGTTGACACGTCAGCCATGTATACAAACGATGGAAACTCATTTGGTAAAAATGTGGGATCCATACTTCATGAGCTGAATACTCCTGAGACCCTATCTCCCCCTGATCCATTTTGGGCTGTGTTTGCTCGTTGTGGTGATCATCACTTTACATGCAATAATCCAAATGGTGCTGTTTATATAGCTCCTTTTAATTGTCTAAATAGTAACAACCAGCCCGTAGTAAATTTAGATTTCGATCCAAAAGATCACGACTGCCAGGGAATGTTACTATTAGAACCTAGTTTTTACTATAATAATCAGGGAAAGTTTATTGGAACCTCTTGTTTATTTTTTGTTTACTCAAAGTCCTATTCACTTCCACCGATTGTTATATTTGGAACCACCTTTCAAGGTGCAGGTGAGTGGAATGGATTTTTCAATTTGCCAGGAAAACACGGATGTTCAACTGGTGTGAAAGCTAAGATAATATGGGCCTTTCGGCCTTAGTATTTTTACCTTTAACGCATCCTTAAAGCATCCTAGGTTTCATGCACAGTTTACTTTCTGTCAATGACTGTGTTGTCATTCTGATTCTTATTATTGCATAATGATTTGAAATAATTAGTTTCAGCTTGGGCCGGCAAAATTAGTCCTATTTTGTGCAATAGCCTTTTGTTGTTATGAGCTTACCTACTAAAAGTGGACACAAGGATTTTAAACAAGTGACTTCATTTAAAAAACAAAGAAAACCACCTATAGGAATTGATCAATGAGGTTAATCACTGTCTGAGATACTTTTGGGATATGAGTTTCTATGTGCAGTTTGCCGCAATACTAGCTGAAATAAGTGCGAATTTATAATGAATGTTGCCGTTTGGGCGAACTCAGGGTTCAATTAGTACCTGCTTTTATTCTTTATTTTTTAATTAAAAATTAAAATTACCAACCATTAATAGAAAGACATTTGATTTTAAAATTGGTCCTATTAAGGCTAAAGTTAGCAATGTTGTGAGTAATAAAGGTGTTTATTGGTGATGCCGCAAGTTATTGATCAGCTTGAATCTATTGATTTTAAAGGTGCCATTTGTGGTGTTACTGGTGCATCCGGAGTTATAGGGCGCACTCTAATAAAGAGCCTTGTTGAATGCAATGCCTCGATAAGGGCTCTTGATATACGTTATCTAAAGGAGTTTGATAATTATAGAAATCTTGAGTTTTTTAAGTGTAACATTTTGGAAGATTATTCAACACTAGATAAGTTTTGCTCTGGCTGTGATTACATTTTTCATTTAGCAGCAAAGATGCCTCAGGCAAAGCTTGATGAGGCAGGATTTCACAAAATAAATGTAGACGCTACATTAAAAGTGGTTGAGTCTGCCCAAAAGTCAAAAATTAAGCGGTTTATTTTTGCTTCAACCACCGAGGTTTACGGAGCTCAGCATATCTCGGAACCTTTAAAAGAAGATGACAACAAAGTCTTTACTGGCCCTTATAGTCGTAACAAATTTGAAGTTGAGCAAAGCATTTTAAATCAAACCGAAGTAGAGGCTGTAGCGCTTCGGATGCCGATGATTTTTGGGCCGGGCTTTTATCATGAAAAATCTATATTGTCTTTATTTTGGTTGCTAAGATTTAATCTTCCTATTCCAGTTCCAGTAGAGGATGCACTTGTTTCTTTTGTTTCTGCAAGAGATGTTGCTCAAGGAATGATAAAGGCAGCTGTTAGCAAAGATGCACCAGGGTTGGCATTTAATCTAGCAGCGCAAGATTATCCAACAATGGTTGAATTCTTTAATGAGCTTATTTATGTTGCTAATTCTCGTTCAAAGATAATTAAGTTAGATCCTTCGATTTCACAGCGCACTGTTTTAGCAGCTAAAGCCAGGCAAAAAAAAGGTAAGGATAAAGCGATTTGGGGAACGCCTCTTGAGCTTGTTCCCTTTATCTTAACTGGGGGTGCTTACTCAATTGAACGTGCAAAAGAAATTTTAGGTTATCAGCCTCTTGACAGATGTGTTGATGCTTGGTTGACAGCATATAGGTGGTATTTTGCTCAAAAATTCAGTGAAAAAATGAGGATTTTATTTATATATAAAGTCTGAATAAATACACATTCCTTGAAATTTATCTATGTATTTAATAACATAATTTGAGCCTTAATAAAGAATGAAAAAGTTAAGCGTTTTTATACTATGTGCGGTTGCATTTATATTTAGTAGTTGTTCAACTACAAAAGATTCTAAGTCTTACCTTTCTGCAACTACGTTGCCAAGCATGTGTCCACTTACGGGCTTACCAGCACCAGGTGGGAGCGTTCCTAATAGGCCTGCTTTAGCAATTAAGGTTGATAATTATCCAACAGCACGCCCACAATCTGGATTAATGCATGCTGATGTGATATATGAAGAACCGGTGGAAGGTGGGATAACGCGCTATGTTGCGGTCTTTCAATGTCAAGGTAGTCAAGAGGTGGGGCCTGTTAGATCGGCCAGAGCAATAGATGCTCAAATTCTTCCTCAGTTAAGTGATCCACTTTTTATACATGCAGGAGGCATTGATCCTGTTTTAAGTCTTTTGCATCAGGCTGCGATTCATGATATTGAAATTTTTGATTATCCGTCATTACAAATTCACCCCAGTGGTCGTTATGCACCTTATGATACTTATATATCTACATCATCTGGTTGGTCCATTGATTCAAGTGATAACAGTGTTCCTAATCCAATATTTGCTTTTTCAGATGCTATGCCACCAAATAGTCAGAGTGTTCAAAGCTTTAACGTTGACTTCTCATGGGCTTCTAACGTAACTTGGCAATGGAGTTCTCAGGATAATAAATGGTTAAGGTATTACAATACCAATAGAGGTGTTACTCAAGCAGTAACTGCGAATGGTAATCCAATTGCTTTCACAAATGTTATTGTGCAGATGATTAAAACTTATCTAGGTCCCTGGGCTGAAAATTCATCGGGATCTAAAGAGGTTATGACGAATTTAATATCCTCAGGCCCAGCTTATATCTTTACCGATGGAGAGATGATTAAAGGAACGTGGAGCCGTAGTTCAGTTACTGAAGCAACGCAGTATTTAAATGCTAATGGAAATCCTATAGCACTGCATCCTGGAAACACTTGGGTAGAGTTATTACCTCAAACCGGAACCTTTTCTTATCAGGCTTCTTCGGGAACTTCTTAATTGATTATTATTGCTGTTAATCTGCAACTCTAATGATGACTCTTCCGTCAAAGTCGTTATTTCTCATTTTTTTGGCATAACTGAGAGTTTCATCAAATGTAATTTCTGTTATTAAAATATTGTTAAAATCAACATATTTAAAATAACGGTTAAGTAGCTCTAACCTTTGTTTAACTGGAAAGTACACCATTTCAACTCCTTGGATATTAATTGCTCGTAAAATTAACGGATATAAACTTAGCCTTATTTCATCTCCAGCAACGTGACCGCAACAGGCAACGCTTGCTTTATAGCTTAATTGCAAAAGTATCTTACTTAATAGCTCGCCCCCTACGGCATCTATTGCACCATCAAAGCGCTGGTGCCAAAGCTTTTTTTCTGGAGATACGTTAAGATCATCAGGTGTTACTACCTGGTGAGCACCTAATTGTTTTACATAGCTTGACTGATTAATATTTCTGACAACAGCTACTGTTTGATAACCGAGCTTTGCTAAAACGTTTAAGGCAATAGATCCTACTCCGCCAGTTGTTCCTGTCACGACAATTGGTAACTGCTGGCTTCTAACTTTTAAATTGCGTGTAATTACATCAACACAAGCAAATGCAGTTAAACCTGCATTTCCAAGTGAAATAAGTTGTTTTTCATCAATAAAATCAGGAATTTTTAAAAGCCATTCTTGATTTGCTCCAACAAGTAAAGAAAGTCCTCCCCATTTGAATTCTCCTAGTCCAAATCCAGAACCCATAACTTTATCTCCAGGACTAAAGTTAGCCACATTTGATTTCAGTACCTCACCAACAAAATCTGAACCAGGTATCATAGGATAGTTCTTAATTACATTTTGAGCTCCGTGGATGACTAAAACATCTTTGTAGTTAAGCGTTGTGTATTTAACTTTTACAATTACATCTGAGTTTAAAACGTCAGAGGTCTTAAATTGCTGAAACTGAGCTAAACTACCAGGGTTTTTTACTGATAAAGCAATAAATTGATCAGGTAAGTTATCCATAGACAAAACCATATTCCACTTTGTGGCAATTTGAAAGTTTATTAAAAACCGGGCTTGTAGGAAAAAGCCATTATATTCTAAGTTGTCAGGATTCTGATGCTTGTTTATTAAAATAAGTTGCTATCATGGCTCAAACTAAACAACTTGTCACAAGCCCTGCTACAAAGGTTGAATCTAGTTTCAAGGATCGGTCAAATCTTGCCTTGGTGGTTATTGTAATTGGGGTGTTAATGGCAGCAGTTGATACTACTATTGTGGTTCTTGCTTTACCGCAAATTCAAAAGGCTTTAAAGGTTCCTCTTTCAGAGGTTGTGTGGGTAATTATTAGCTATCTTTTAGTTATTACAGTACTTGCTACCCAAGTTGGGAAAATGGGGGATATGTTTGGAAGGGTAAAAACCTATGAGGCAGGTTTTTTAATTTTTATCGTAGGATCTGCGTTATGTGCATTGGCGTTTAATGAATGGTCGATGATTGTATTTAGGGTGATTCAAGGTATTGGTGGTGCATTAATAACTGCAAACTCAGGCGCTGTAATTGCTGACACATTTCCCCCTGAAAAAAGGGGCCGTGCATTTGGATTTAACGCTATTGGCTGGAATGCTGGTGCTATTTTAGGCATTTTATTGGGTGGTCTTATTATTAACTATATTTCTTGGCGTTGGATTTTTTGGATAAATATTCCAGCTGGGTTAACAAGTTTTGCTCTTGCCTTAAAAGTCCTACACGACAAAGGACAAAAAAATCCTCAACGCTTTGATTTACTGGGAATGGTTTCACTAGCAGTTGGCTTATTTGGAGTACTTTGGGGTATAACTAAGCTTTCAACGCAAAATTTCTCAGTTTCTGTGGGGAGTTTTTTAATTGGGGGAATAGTTTTACTGGGTGTATTTGTTTTTGTTGAGCTTAATGTTAAAGCTCCAATGCTTAATTTTAAGCTATTTAAATACGAAACAGTTAGCCCAACTTTAATGGCTTCTTTTTTTCAAGCTGTTGCAAACTTTGCTGTTTTATTTTTAATAATTATGTATTTACAAGGTGTTAGAAACTTAACGCCGCTACACGCATCTTTACTTTTGGTACCTGGATACTTAATTGGTGGTATTGCTGGTCCCATTGCTGGTAGGTTGGCTGATAAGTTAGGTCCTGTTTTGCCTGCAACCGCAGGCCTTGGCGTTCAAATTATTGCACTTTTTATTTATGCTCAGTTAAATGTAAGCACGCCGTTATGGGTAGTAGTTGTAGCTTCAGTAGTTAATGGGATAGGGGGAGGAATGTTTTTCCCCGCAAATAACTCAGCAATCATGAAGGCAGTTCCAGGTGATATTTTTGGAATTGCATCTGGTTTAATTAGGACGTTTGCCAATGTGGGAATGGTATTTTCTTTTGCGGTAGCTATATTGGTTGCAGGACGTTCAATACCAAAAAAGCTCGCATTTGCAATTTTTGTTGGAACTCACTCACTTAAGCATAATTTAGGAGAAATCTTTTCTAGCGGAATTCATTCAGCTTTTTACGCTTCAGCTGCTTTTATGGCTATTGCAGCGATACTTTCTGCCACGCGGTTCTTAACTCATTTAAAAAGGTTGCGATCTTTGAAAGATTAATTTTCCCTAGGTTAATTTTTTATTTTAATTTTTAATTTGTCTAATATTTAGATAATCTAACTGTTGTGGGAAACCTGGATATGGGGAATTTGATGCGAAGCATATCCTGGATGTCCAAGATTGTTGAAAACGGCTTAAATGAGCTTGGTCTCTCTCTTTCTCAACTTAGGATCCTTTTAATGTTGGCCTCTGGTGAACAGGCCTCTACTTTTTTAGCTAAAAAACTTCTAGTTAAGCCATCTTCCGTTACTGCTGTAATTGATAATCTTGTGCAAAAAGAATTAGTGATTCGTAGCTCAGACAGGCAAGACAGGAGGCTTGTTAAACTAGCAATTTCACCAAAGGGTCTTGAAACACTCACTCAAGTAGAAAAAGAAATTAGCGAGAGGCTTAACGTTATTTTTGCAGGGTTAAATGAGTATGACACTCAGGTTTTAAATAAAAGCGCCCAAATTATTCTAAGAGAGCTTTCAACTAGGTTTGAAAAGAGGTTAAGCGTTGACGGCTACTGAATATAGACAAGTTCATACACAAGATTTTCAAAAACCAAAGCAACAAGGCTGGATAAAACGTTCAGTACCGATAATTAAAAAAAACCGCTTCACTTTTATTACAGCATTGCTGTTTTCCTTTGTAGCCCTTGTTATGCAAGTTCAGGTTCCTTCATTATTAAATAATTCCATAGATGATATCTTTAGAAAACACTCGAAATCAGTTAGTGGTTATGTCATCGAAATACTGGTATTAGCAGTACTAAGTGGCATATCAGGGTTGATTTCTAGAAGAAATCTTTATGCTACTGCTTACGCTATAGAGTATGAGTTGCGCAGGATGATGTTTGATAAATTTTCTTCTCTGAGTCACTCCTTTTATGACAAAGTTCAGATAGGCCAGCTTATCTCTAGAGCAAACTCTGACATTAGATCAGTACAAATGTATCTGACCTTTGCGCCTATGATTTTAGTTCAGCTTTCTATGGCTTTAGTAGCTCTTGTGTACATGCTGATGATTAATGTTGTTTTAGCTCTTTTGTCTATGCTTGTGTTGCCATTGGTTTTTGTAATAGGTCTTAAAATGAGGCAAGAAATGTTTCCTATTTCATGGCTTACTCAAGCAAGACTTGCAGATATTGCATCAACTGTTGATGAATCAGTAAGTGGTGTAAGGGTGGTCAAATCGTTTTTAGCTGAAGAAAAACAATTAAAAAAACTAATTGTGCGTGCAAAAAAAGTGCAATGGGCACTTATAAAAGATGCAGATATTAGGGCTAGATGGACACCCTATATTCAAAATTTGCCCCAGGTAGGGCTTTTAATTGTGTTGTTATACGGAGGTTATTTAAGTATTTACGGTCGACTAGGTATTGGGGCCATTGTTGCTTTTAACTCTTATTTGTTAATGCTCCAAGCACCTTTTATGATGCTTGGCATGTTGATCATGATGGGTCAAAGAGCCTCGGCATCTGCATCAAGAATCTATGAGGTAATAGACCAAGAAAGTGAATTAACAGAATCTAATAACCCCCTTGAGTTAAAAGAGCCTCCAAAAGTTATTGAGTTTAAAAATGTCACGTTTAGTTATTTTGGTTCGGAAAACCAAGTGTTAAACGATCTTAACTTAAAAATAGTTCAAGGTAAATCAATTGCAATAGTAGGAAGAACTGGGTCTGGCAAGTCAACTTTAGCTAAATTAATTCCGCGATATTATGATCCAACATCAGGTCAAATTTTTTTTGATGGCATTGATTTAAAAAGTTTTAAGCTTTCAAGCGTTCGGCAAAACGTTGTCATGGTTTATGATGAGCCTTTTTTATTCTCGACAACTATTGAAGAAAACATTAAGTTTGCAAAACCAGATGCAAATCTTGCTGAAGTTATAGAAGCTGCAAAGCTTTGTAAGATTCATGACTTTATAATTAGCCTTCCTCAGGGTTATGACACAGTTGTGGGAGAGAGGGGGTATAGCTTATCAGGTGGTCAAAGGCAACGCATTGCATTAGCAAGAGCAATTTTAATAAAGCCCACCATACTTATATTAGATGATGCTTTAAGCTCAGTTGATGTTTCAACCGAGAAAGCCATTGTTGAAAATCTTAGAAAACTTAAATCAGATATGACGCTTATTTTAATAGCGCAACGCTCTGCCACGATTGCTTTAGCTGATGAAGTAGTTTTATTAGAAGATGGATTAATAAAAGCAGTTGGCTCTCATCAAGAGCTCTCTAAAACCAATGAACTTTATAAAGAAATATTACTTTCATATTCCTTGTCAGGAGATAACAAGAAATGACTTGGATTGCGCCAGCTGGTCCTGGGGGAGGGGGCGCAGGAGGACTTTTTGCACGAGCGGATTCAAACTTGCCCTTCGGAGGTATTCCCCCTGAGTTGCAAGCAGGTGTTGATAAGCTTTTAAAAGGCGAGCCTGAGTTAAAAGAGCCCGATATTAACTTTGACTATAGCTCTAATGCGTATAAGGGCTTTAAGAAAATAACTTTAAGATCTTTACTTAAAAAACATATTGGGCTTTTAATATTAGGTTCTTTATTAACAATTTCTATAGCTTTATTTAGCCAAGCTGGCCCTAAGATCATTGAGTTAGCTGTTGATAAGGCAGTATTGCCAAAAAATATGGGACGCTTGATTGGTTTTGGAGTGGCTTATTTTGTGTTTGCTTTACTTAGTGCTTATTGCCAGAGGTGGCAAGTAAAAGTAACAGGTCGCCTAGCAGGTTATGTTAGCACTGACTTAAGGACAAAAATTTTTGATCATCTACAGCGTTTATCGATGGATTTTTATACTGAAGAAAAGTCTGGGGTTATCATGACACGAATGACTTCAGATGTTGAAAATCTTCAGACGCTGTTACGTGATGGACTTGTTCAAATACTTACTCAAGCCCTTACGATGATCGTAATTTTAGCGATCCTAATTAATATGAGCCCGCTACTAGCCTTAATAACATCTGTTGTTTCTATACCTCCCCTTGTTATTTTGTCATTGTGGTTTCGGAGTGCCTCAGAGAAAACTTATAGTTTGGTTCGTGACAAATTAGCAGCGGTGCTTGCTGATTTGTCAGAAAATTTACATGGAATCAGAATTAGCATTAGTTTTAATCGTCAAAAACTTAACATCGTAAAACATAACGAAATTCTTAGACAATATAAAAACGCAAATAATAAAACGGGTTTAATTGCTGCAATTTATGGACCTGCTACACAAATGCTAGGCATTTTAAGCCAAGCCGTTTTATTAGGAGTAGGTAGTTATTTAATCACACAAAAGGAGGTTTCTATTGGTGCATTAATAGCATTTTTCTTATACCTCAACCGATTTTTCCAACCAATTCAGCTACTGGTCCAGCAATATAACAGTTATCAGCAGGGCTATGCGTCAATACATAAAATCAACGGATTATTATCAATAAAACCATCGGTTTTAGAAAAGCCTTCAGCTATAGAACTGCCTGATATTAAAGGTGAGGTTCAATTTAAAGATGTTTATTTTGGATACGATGACGTGGTTGTTTTAAAAGGCATCAATGTAAAAATAGAGCCTAACCAAAGAGTTGCAGTTGTAGGTCCGACTGGAGCGGGCAAATCAACATTTACAAAGCTAATTACTCGTTTTTACGAAGTAAAAAGTGGGCAAATTTTAATAGATGGTTATGATATAAGAGATGTTTCAATAAGATCTTTGCGGCGCCAGATTGGAGTTGTTCCGCAAGAACCTTATTTGTTTGAAGGTACTGTAAGATATAACTTAACCTTTGGTTCTGAGGATGTATCAGAGGAAGAAATTCAGCGAGCTCTTTATTTAACTGGATTAGATGAGGTCTTAAAACGAGCTGGTTTAACTCTTGATTCTTTTATTTCAGAGCGTGGTCAAAGCCTTTCTTCCGGTGAGCGCCAGTTAGTGTCTTTAGCTAGAGCATTTATTTATCAGCCTAGGATTATTATTCTTGATGAAGCTACGTCAAATATTGACAGTATGCTTGAAGAAAAAATTGAACACGGATTAGAACTTCTTTTGGAAGGACGTACATCTATAATTGTTGCCCACCGGCTTGCAACAGCGGAAAAAGCTGACAGGATTCTGGTTTTTAATGATGGGAAAATAGTCCAGGATGGTCCTCATTCAGCACTGGTTGCTCAAGAGGGTCTCTATAAAGAACTTTTTAAAATTTGGTCAAAACAACATAGCGTAGTTATTTAAGGCTGACTAAGGTTAGTGATTAAAAAATATTTAGAAAGTAGTTTATATTAGTCATAATGAGAATTTTCATTAAAGCTTTGACTTTTCTTGTTTTGCTCTCGCTGTGTCTTTATCTATCAGCTTGTTCATCCTCAAAAAATTCTTTTAAGGCAGTAGCTAAAAATAAATCAACTACAACTACTCAGGCTCAAAGTCAAACATTTTTAGGTTCCTATGGAGTTGAGGCAAGCTGGGTAATTAAAGAAAATGAAAAACCTGGTACATTAAGTTGGCAAATACCGCCTAATTTAACAGGAAACACTATTGATGGTTATGCGAACTTAACTGGGGCTACTCAAGGGCAAAAAGTAGTTTTATATGTTAATACTACGGCTCCTCAGTATCACATTGATGCATTCAGGATGGGTTATTATCAAGGGTTAGGTGCAAGGCTTATTTGGCAGTCTCCTGAGCTTCCAGGATATCAGCAGCCAGCCTGTAATTTTACCCCTGGGGTTAACATGGTGTGGTGCAATTGGAAACCCTCTATTACCGTGACAATTAATTCCAACTGGCCACAGGGTGATTACTTATTTAAGTTAATTGCCGACCCTGGGCAGCAATCATATATTCCTTTAACAGTTTGGGATCCTAACAGTCACGCTACATATTTAATTGACAACAGCGTTTTTACATGGCAGGCATGGAACAACTTTGGTGGATACGACATGTACGGGGGCGCACCACCCGGTCAAACTCCTACCTTTAAAGATCGTTCTAGAGTTATGTCTTTTGACAGACCATATGCCACTGGTGACGGGGCTGGTGACTTTTTAGGAAATGAATTGCCATTAGTTGAATTTGTCGAAAAACATGGTTTAGATATTGCTTACATTAATGACGTCTTATTTAGTGAAAATCCAAATGTTATTTTAAATCACAAAGTGTATCTTTCCTTGGGTCATGCTGAGTGTTGGGATAATCAGGAACGAGACGCTGCAGTTAATGCGCTTAATGCAGGTGTTAATTTCGTATTTTTTGGCGCAAGCCCGATATTGCGTCATATTAGGTTACAGCCTGGGCCCCATGGAACTCCTGACAGGGAGATGGTAGATTACAGAAACCCTCAAGAGGATCCTTTATATGGGAAAGATAATGCATTAGTTACTGGCAACACCTGGGCACAGCCGCCTACAAATCTACCCGCATCATTAATTGTTGGTGACACATACGGAGGATATGGAATAGATGATCCAATGGTGATTGTGGATGCATCAGCATGGCCGTTTGCAAAAACAGGATTAGTTAATGGTTTTAAGTTAGATAATGTCGTTAACTTCGATTACGATTACTATGATGTAAATAGTCCTGGTCCTACAGATGTTCAAATACTTGCTCATTCTCCAGTAACGGGTGGTACGCGAACGAGTAATTACTCTGACATGATCTACTATACTGATTTGCAAAGCAAAGCAGGTGTAATTGCAACAGGAACGAATTTCTGGATTCCATCGATGACCCCATGTGGTGCGCCGTCAAGTTCTTGTCCTGCGCCTTATTTACGAAAAATAACGGGCAATATTTTACACCTTTTTGGCCAAGGTCCAGCTGGTGAGATAGAACCTTCTCAAACAAATTGGCAACAGTTCTATCCTTGATAAGTTAAATAACAATTTTACTTAAGCCAAAGATCTATGGTTTTTAAACACGGGTTAATTTCCAAAAAATAGATGGTGATGAGATTTGAGAGCTGGCAGCTAGTTTGACGCTTTGCTTTTGTGTACCAATATAAAAGGTTGCTAATCCAAGGATTTGATTTTTAGAGAGATTAGTTAAATTTGTCTTAAGCTGATTAATCTTAAGAGAATAAGAAATTCCTGGAAAAGTTATAAATGTTAAGGATGAAGTAGTGACAATTTTAGAGCTTTGTCCCCATGGAGAAGTTACCCATCCTAATGCTGTGCCAGCTGGAATTGTTAACTGGCTAAAGTTAATACTCGGAATTGCATTTACTAAATTATAAGCAGCCCCTAATGCTATACAAATTGGAGCATTTGGCGTATTGCACTTAGGTGAAAGCGCAAAAGGAGCTTGAGTATAAGGCGATTGATCAAGTATAACTCCGAAAATTGTTCTCAATTGACCCAGAATTTGTTTTTGTGCCACAAAAGCAAAAGTTCCAGTAGTAACTGATCCTGTTTTTCCGCCTAAAAACCCGTCATATCCTGTTAAGTAGTCATAGTTATACTGAAGCCCTGAAGGCGGTGGTAATACTACTTGGGGCATTTCAAGTATTTGGCTTAGAATTGGTATAGTCCATACTGCTTTCAAAAGCTTGAGCTGATCAGAGGCTATGGAAACGCTTTGAGTACTTAGACCACTGGCATCTGCGTAATGAGTATTAATCATTCCTAGTTTTTGTGCCCAGAAATTCATTTTTACTGTGAAGTTTTGTACTGATCCTGCGTCCCAGTTTGCCAGCATTGTGGCAATGTTATCTCCAGAAGGAACTAAAAGAGCCTGCAAAGCAACAAGCTCTGACATTTGTTCTCCAGCTGCTATTTTAACTACAGAATCATGTTGGGCAACTTCTTGATTATAAACTGCAACATCTGCTGGCGTGACTGTTATTGTTGGGCCTTGCTGGCCAACACTTAGTGGATGGTCTTTATATATAACGTAGGCTGTCATGAGTTTTGTTACGCTCCACAGTGGGTAGGCAGTATTACCCCCGTATGATCCTAAAAGTCCAATGCCTTGAATTTCTAAAGCTGCTTCACCTTGGGGTGGCCATGGCAACATAAGCGGAGTTGAATTAGATGAAACCAAATTCTTAGAGTTCGTTAGTGATACCTTTAGCTTACCTGGAGATCTAACTATTTGAAAAATGGCTCCGGCGATTAACACTAATACAATAAGAAAAATTAAAAAAACTAACCCGTATAGCCTTAGTCCAGAAGTACTTTGTCTATGTATTGAACTGCGCGACATCTTTAAATTTAACGCTGAATCCTTGTTTATATTAATAGGCATAAAAACACAATAGCTTAAAACAATATCTGGTTTAAAGCCACTATCCTCACAAGTTTAGTGTCCAAGTTGCAATAAATTTAATAGATTAAAGTAACTAATATGATTAGTTTAGTTAGTTGTGTAGTGCTGTGGTTTTAATAAAATTAGTTTTAACGGGTGAGAATTTTATAATAGAGATTTTATAGTAAGCTGTCTGTTAGGAAATGAATTTTGGGAGTAATTGGAAAGGTTTTAAGGGGAACTTAATTGCGTCAAAAATAAAAATTAAGGAGAGAAAAATTTGAATATGAATTTAAGTGGAAAGATTGGAATTATAACAGGGGCAGCTACTACGTTAGGTAGGGCGATATCGCTATCACTGGCTAAATCAGGTTTAGCAGTTGCTTGTCTTGATTCAAATTTGTCAGAAGGTGAGTTAACAGCATCACTTATTGTTAACAGCGGGGGATCGGCATTGCCATTTTCATATGAAAGTGGAAACGAAGAATCTATAGATAACGCGATAAAGGACGCCTCTGACAAAATGGGTACTCCATCTATTTTGTGTAACGCAGAAGATTACGGAAGATACAGTCACACAACTGATCAAGATGCTAGCGTGCTTAATAAAATTATTTCCTCTAATTTAGTAACACCTCTATTGGCAACTAAAGCTGCTATGCCTCATTTACTTGCAACAGGCGGTACAGTGGTGAACGTAGTATCATCTGCAGGACTAAGAGCAGTTCCGTTTGCTGCTGCATACTGTGCTTCCCAGGCTGGTCTCGTTATGATGACTAAATCATTGGCTTTAGAATACTTAGAGCGTGGTGTAAGAGTTAATGCTATTGCTGTTAGCGGAATTGATAGTTTATTTACTCCAGAAAAAGGATTTCCTGCTGGGATGGCGCCCAAGTGGCTTGAACAAATGAAGTCTCCCTTAGGAGAAATTAAAGCTGAATATATAGCAGAAACGGTTAAGTTTTTAGTTTCAGAAAACGCAAAGTTTATAACAGGGGCAGTTATCTCCGTAGATGGGGGGGTAAGTGTTCAATGAATATTAGTTTTTTGCGCTGTATTTACTTGCCTATTTACTGAAGCTTCGCATTAATCGAGGGATTGATTAACAGCTAAATTCTTTCAATGATCATAGCCATTCCCTGACCTCCTCCAACACACATTGTTTCGAGTCCTCTGTGAAGATCCTTTGTCTCAAGCCCATTTATCAGTGTTGTCATAATTCTTGCACCAGTCATTCCAAACGGATGACCTAATGCAATTGATCCGCCGAAAACATTTAGTTTCTCCCAACTTATGCCTAAATGTTTTGCCGAGGGAATGACCTGCGCGGCAAAAGCTTCGTTAATTTCTACTAAATCTATATCATCAATAGTTAGGTTTGCTAGACTCAATGCCTTTTTAGAAGCCTCAACGGGTCCCAAGCCCATTATTTCGGGATTTAGAGCGGAAACACCTGATGAAACAATTCGAGCGAGCGGCTTTATACCAAGTTTTTTTGCTTTATCCAAACTCATTACAATAACCGCAGCCGCACCATCATTTAATGGACAAGAATTGCCGGCGGTCACTTTACCGTCAGGCCTAAACGCTGGTGGTAGCGTGGCCAGCTTTTCCAGTGAGGTCTCTCTGCGTGGTCCATCATCTTTTGTGACAATCTTTCCATCAGGTGTTGTTAACGGGATGATTTCTCTTTCAAAAAAGCCGTTATCTTGTGAATTTACTGCTCTTTGTTGAGAAAGTAGTGCAAAGCGATCCATTTCTTCTCTGGAAACGTTTTCATATTCAGCGACATTTTCAGCTGTTTGACCCATTGCAATATATATATCAGGTAAACCTGGTACCGGTTGCCACGGTGGTTGACCGCCTTGGGCTCTCTTAGCTGTGCGTTCTTGTGCTTCTTTAAATATTGGATTCTGAGTATTAGAAACACCGTCAGAGTTTCCTCTGGGATATCTTGATATCGCTTCAACACCTGCTGCGATGAAACAATCGCCTTCGTCAGCTTTTATTGCATGGAATGCCATTCTAATTGTTTGAAGTGAAGAAGAGCAGTATCTGTTGACGGTAACACCGGGCACATCGTAAAGTCCGCATAAGACAGCAACTACTCTTGCAATATTAAAACCTTGCTCACCTGCAGGGGATCCACAGCCCATCATTAAGTCATTTATATCTTCAGGTTTAAGCTGTGGAACTTTTTCTAAAACTTTTTTAACCACATGAGCCGCCATATCATCCGGCCTTAAATCAACCAGGCTACCTTTAAAGGCTCTACCTATTGGTGATCGTCCTGTTGCTACGATAACTGCCTCTGCCATATACCTCCTAAAAATTATTGCTACGGTTTTAACCTATTACTTACTAAACGTGAGTTTAGCAACGCACTACCAAGTAATTGCTAACTGATTAGAAAATCATTTGAGAGTTTTGTTGAGAGCCTCCTTTTATTATCTAGAACATAAAACAAAAAACTACATATTAAAGCTTGCACAGTGTAGTTATAAGAATTTAGTTAGTGAACATAAACAAGACTGATTAGTTTGAGTAATTTAACGAAAAATTGAATGATATTAGGAGGTAAGAACTAGAAATGGGTAGCGGAGCTGGTATCAGTTTAGGCGAACTTATTAATAATCAGAATGAAATCAAAAAGTCTGATAAGAAGTCAGATGTTAGGTTGTTAAAAAACAAATACTCCCCAAGTGCTTCTCGTAGAATGACTATCGGTATTTTGATAATGTTATTATCGACATTTTCTGGCATTTATTTTTATAATAAGCTATCAGCAACCGTAGATGTACTTGTAACATCAACAAAGCTTCACGCAGGCCAAATTATTTCAGTTTCGGATCTCGCAATTTCATCAATTAGCGACAAAGATTCCTTTTCTTATATTCCGGCCTCAAATGAATCAAATATTTTAGGTAAAACCGTAGCTTACAGTTTGCCAGCTGGCAGCGTTCTTAATTATAAGGAGCTTGGACAAAATTGGTTCATTCCACAAGGTTTTGATTTAGTAGGTATTGCATTAAAGACGGGACAATACCCTTTTGAGGGGCTATATGCTGGCAAGCATGTGGCACTAATAGTTGCACCGAGCAATTTCAGCTTGGATCAATCGGATCAGTTTCAAAACCAATTTAGCTCAGGGGAGATCCTATATTCTGACGCGTTGGTGGTTTCACTTACCGCGCCACAAAATCAGTCAACATCTAATTATTCCTTACTTCTAACAATTGCGGTTCCCAGTCCTTTGGCCGGGGAGGTAGAGTTACTAAGTGAATCGGGGAACCTTGGTATAGTGTCTCAGGTGTCAGGAGCAGGTCAATGAGTGTAATATTCTTGGCAAATACTAAGGACTCACCGGGGGCAACCTCTTTTGGTCTTGCCTTGAGCTATGTTTTGTCCAAAGAGTATTCAGTGGGGTTTTGTGAAGCTGATTTTACTGGTGGTGAGATTGCTTTACTTTCTGGATTATCGTCAAAGCCTGGCATGGTTACCCTTGCAGCAGGACTGTTAAGCAACGCTGATAGTTCATCTGCATTAATTGAGGAAAACCTACAAAGGTTCCCTTTGGGTTTTGATGTGATTTTAGCACCTTTGGCTATGGAGTTTTCGATGTTGATAGAGCGTGCTTTTAATAAAGTTATTTCGTTGCTTAAATCAGATAAGCGGCTTTGGATTGCTGATTTAGGCAGGTTTGATTTTCGCTGGTTTAGGTGCGCGGAGTTTTTTGAGAAAGGTACTCTGATTGTCTTAGTTTGCAAAAATGATGCTGTTAGTCTTGTATCATTCAAGGAAGTAATAAAGAACCTCAAGCAAGAGGGACTTAATATAGTATTAGTTGTAACCGGTAACGGGCCTTATTCTAGCAAGGAAATTCAGGAGGCCTTTGGCCTTAATTATGTGTTTCTAATTCATTCTGATCTGAAAGAACTTGCGGCCCTTAAAAGTGGTCAACTATCTATTCGCAAAAATTCGTTAAAGAAAATCCAAGAGATTGCTAATAGCCTAAAAAGGTTGAATGAATTTGCTGGCGATAAATTCAAATCAATTACTGTGGAAAGACACTCTAACTCATCACAAGCAATCAGGAAGCTTAATGGTTTTAATGATTCATTAGTCGTTATTGATGAGACGGAGATATGTCATGCGGAGTGATAATTTATACAAAGATTTTTCAGCTGGGCGGCAAGTAGAGTCCGACGTACTGTCTGATTTGGTAAGTGCCACGAGTGATCTAGTCAAAGAACTTTCTAGGGACAACGATTTACGCCAAATTACCCCTGAAATGATAAAAGAATGTGCAAAAAAAGTTCTTAAAGACTTTATCTTAAGAGAACTCTCTGATGGTGAAGACCCGAGTTTGCTTGTGAATGAAGAAACTCTTTTAAAAAGGATAGTGTCGCGATTAAACGGTCTCGGAGATCTTGAATCGCTATTAGAAGATGACACTATTGAGAACATTGATATTAACGGTTGTGACAATGTTTTTATTACAAAATTCAATGGTATTAAGCAAAAAATTCCTCCTGTTGCAAAAAGCGATGCTGAACTTATCGAAATAGTTAAGCGTGCCGCAAGCCGAGTAGGTATTAATGAAAGACGGTTTGATAGTGCAAATCCTGAACTCGATCTTCGACTACCAGATGGTTCACGACTTAGTGCCCTTATGGGGGTATGTAGTCGCCCATGTGTATCAATAAGAAAACATAGGTACGTGGATGTCACATTGGAAGATGAGGTGAGACTTGGTCTTTGTGACGAGGCATGTGCAGAGTTTTTGTCGCGTGCAACTAGGGGCGGGTTAAACATTTTAATAGCTGGTAGAACAAACTCAGGAAAGACAACGTTGCTTAGAGCATTAATAAATGAAATACCACCGACGGAACGAATCATAACTATTGAGCAAAGTCTGGAGTTAGGCATAGACACCCTTGTTGAAAAACATCCTGACTGTGTGGCGTTAGAAGCGAGATTAGCCAACACCGAAGGTGTAGGTGAGATCTCAATGGCTGATCTGGTAAGGCGTTCGTTAAGAATGAATCCTGACCGAGTGATTGTAGGAGAGACGTTAGGACCTGAAATTGTAACCTTGCTAAATGCTATGAGTCAGGGTTTAGGATCTTTGGCAACTATACACGCTGATAGCCCGAATGCTGTGTTCCCAAGAATTGCTAGTTACGCAGTGCAAGCCCCTGAAAGACTTTCTCTAGAAGCGTCCAACCTCTTAATCGCAACAGCGGTTGATTTGGTCGTTTTTGTCACGATGTCCTATGGTCCCACAATTAGGAACGGACACTCTAAAATTAGTCGTTATATCTCATCGATAAGAGAGGTAGTAGGGGCCGAATCAAATATGGTGATTTCTAATGAAATTTACAGAGCCGATGGAACTAGCGGTTCTTTCGTTGCTCCATTAACTCGTTCTTTACAGGAAAAGGTTGCAACCTGTTTGGTCTTAGGGGATAGGAATGGTATTGAAAGCGGAGTATTACAATGTTAAAAACTGGCCTGCTCATCTGTGGCTTGTGTTTTGGGTTCGGTACCTTGTTAGTAGTCGACCATTCTGTGACATGGATGAGATTCATTAAAAAGAATCGACAGAGACCCATCGTCAAGAATTATGCATATTTACGGCTAGCCATCTCGGTTGTGACAGCCATTGTAACATTTATCGCTACCGGCTGGTTTGTTCCTGCGGTTGGAGTAGGACTTTTGATTAACTTTATCTTGAGCACCTTATTCAGAAGGGATACCGACTCAATTTCGATCATTGAAGGTTTGGTTAGTTGGACAACTTTAATCAGAGATACATTAAAGGCTTCCGCTGGTATCAATCAGGCGCTTCATTTGGCTTGTCAATACGCACCTGCGCAAATTAGACAAGCAGTAAGTAAGTTATCCACAGAATTAAAATCTGGATATGATGCAGAGGAGGCGTTTGCAAACTTTCGTAGCGCCTTAAATTGCAGAAGCGCAGACCTTATCAGTGTAGCACTTTGTACGGCTATAGGGGGAAGAGTAGCAAATGTTGCAGATCTTTTGTCGGTTTTAGTAGAGGATGCAAATCAGCAGTTAGAGGTTGCCCGAGAAATAAAGGCTGCTAGATCCGTAGTTGTATCCAATATTAGGACAATTATATTAGTAATCGTTGGATTTTCGTTCGGTATGGCTGTTTTGGCTAAGTCCTATATGCTGCCGTATCACGGTTTCTATGGCCAGACAGTGCTTGTAGTTGTATGTGGCATTTATGCATTCGGAATTTATTTGCTTATCCGCTTAATGAGATCTTCGATTGGGGAGAGGGTTTCAAATTGAGCTCTCTATACAATTATCTTTTTTTGGTTTCAGTGCTGGGTTTCGCTATTGCCAGCAGTTTATTTGTAATAGCGGCATTAACTCCGAAAGTCCCGTTGGGTGATTTGCTGAATATTACGGATGACAATCAATATGCGAAAACCCATCCTTTCTATAGTGGTATCCAGAATTTATGCTGTAATTTACTGTTACGCTTCGTCAAAAATCTTGGTTTGCAGTTGTCAATTGAACGTGATCTTTTACTTGTAGAAAGCTCATGGTCAAAACTGGCAAGTTTAACAACCTTAGGTTTCTGTGTAGGACTAGTGAGTTCACTTGTTGGTTGTTATCTTCTAATGGTCTTTGTTAACTTGTCTAACATCGAAATTGAAGTACTTATTGTAGCGACCTGTGTAGCATTTGGCAGTACTTTGCCGCTCCTGATTGTTAAGGCAAATGCAAAAAAATTAAGAGCGAATTATTTAATCAGTTTAAGCGTCCTATTAGATATTGTTTCAATGTTTTTAGCGGGCGGCATGGGTATCGAGCAGTCGCTTATCGAAGCTCTGAAGCAGTTGAATACTGAATTTTCAAAAAGAATTTCTAGAGAGCTTGATTTTGTCCTTGCTACAGGTAGAGAAATTTTTGAAGTATTTATTTCGTCTGGGCACAACTGGGGGATATCTGAGCTAGTTGAAGTTGGAAATTCGCTGAGGATGGCAGGACATGAAGGTTCTAGGATTCGACAGTCGCTGGTAACTAAGTCGGAGACACTGAGACAACGTATACTTTATGAGGAAAAAGAGTCTGCGAACAAAACTACTGAAAAATTGTTTTTCCCGGGGGTAGTGCTTCTTATTGGTTTCCTTATCTTTGTAGGGTATCCGGCAGTAGTTCAAATCTTGAATGGTTTGTAAATAAAGAAATAAAGAGAAAAAGAAAGGAGAATAATGAACATAATTGAAGCGATGCAGATTTGGCATTACTGGCTCCGCTTTAAAATGCTTGGGGCTGATAGCGATGCTGGATCAGTAGCCGAAAAGGTGGTGCTAACTGCGCTATTTGTTGCATTAGCAATAGTGGCTGGCACTATCATCTATAATGCTGTCAAAGCTAAGGCTACCTCTATTTCATACAATACACCTGGATATTGAGCAATGATAAGGCGGTTGAGAATAGAAAGCCTTCAGCGAGGATCGGCCACGGCCGAAGTGGCCATCCTCGTACCTCTACTAGTGCTTTTAATCGCCTTGATTGTCCAATTTACGGAATACGCCCATGTTAATCAGGTATGCGAATCTGCAAGTGCGTACGGAGAACGTTTTGCAGAATTATATCAAGGAAATCAAAGCCAAGCACAACAGGCAGTCGCTACGTTCCTACGTACCCAGGGGATTAATCCTAAAAGCTATCAAATTTCAGTCTCCATTTCGCCATATTCGGTTATTATTAATGTGAGAACAAAGGTACCCAGCTTTATTCCATTTTTGAAACTTGTTGTTTCATCATCAGCGGTCGGTAATCAACAAAGGTTTAGGCCTGAGGAATAAAAAATGTTTAAAGAATGGAGAAAAGATACTGGTTCGGTAACGGCTGAACTGGTTATGGTTTGCCCGATTTTAATTATTTTTTTTCTTGTTTTAATTGTTGGCGGGAATCTTGAAAAGACCATGTCCTTGGTAGAGGATGCTGCGCGCGCCGGGGCCCAGACCGCAGCACTTCAGGGTAACTCATATGCTGCAGAAATCGGTGCGCGTGAAGCAGTAGGGCTTGACTTTAGAGAAAATCCAGAGGCTTGTGTGAACGGAGAAACGGTTTCGGTGGATCTTTCACAATTTCGCCCTGGCGGTTGGGTAAGTGTTACTGTAGGTTGCGAGGCCAAGAGTTTTGGTCTTTTATTCCCTGGTATTAGCTCAACAAAATATCTAACTTATACTGCCTCTTTTCCGATCAGTAAATACACGGAGGTTAATTGAAGTGTTTAAACGAGCGCAACAAGATGGCGTGATATCAGCTTTTTTTGTTATAACTTCCGCTCTAATTTTTTTATGTATAGGTGTTGTCATCGACGGGGGTCGTCAGCTTAGTCTACAGATGGATGCAAGATATAAAGCGCAAGAGGCAGCACAGTTTGGAGCGGATCAATTGAGCCGGGAATCGCTTTATGAGTCAAATCCTCGGGTCGATAATGTGGCCGCGATCGAAGCTGTCGACAGCTTCTTAACTAGTAGACACTTATCTGGAAAGGTATGGGTAGATAATAATACCGTCTATGTGACAGTTAGTGAAAGCAAGCCTACTCTGTTACTTTCGATAATTGGACTAAATTCGATTACGGTAACAGTAACAGAAGCAGCAACTGATTTAATGGGTGTAGCAAAGGGAAAGGAGATTTGAATCTGTCAATGCAAATAAAGAAACATTTCTTCAAGTTAGTTAACTATTTAAAAATAATATTGGCATCAGCATTAATAGTTGGGCTGCCCATTTATGTGCGAAAGACAACAAAACTCAATCCTGTAAATTATCGTTACGATTTACGAATTATTATTAATGCCTTTAAAGAACGTCACTTAGTACCTTTAATAATAGAAACTTTTGGAATTTTGCTATGGTTAGTCTGGGTATTACTTATTGTTGAGCTACTCGTTGCTACGATTTTGAATTTATATTATCGGATTAGGGGATTGGATTCGTTGGAGGATAAGGGCTATCTTTTTCATAGATCCCCAGTTGGACAAGTCGGCAAATTAATCGCTGCTGTCATTTTTGCAATAGCCTTTCTAAATAAAACTCCTAAATTGTTAACGCACCATGAGTTGCTAGCTGATTACCGTTTTTCTAAACCAAGTCTCTCATTATACAACTGTGGTACTGTTCGAACCGGTCGAAGTCAACTGATTGCAAGTAAACATCTTGACGTTCTAAATGGTACTTTAGAAAATGGTTCGCTTAATACGAATTTAGGCACAAGTGAGACCAGCACGGGGGAAAATTCCGACGCTGATCGGAATCTAATTTCTGATAAGTATTTAATTAGCTTTGATTACAATTCCTATTTAAATGAGTCGGTAGCAAATGGTAATTATTCCATTAACTCGGACAAGGGTAGAGTAGAGGATAGCAAAATGCTTAATAGAAGAGCTTTTGCGTTTGCTTTCCAAGGATTTTTCATGGGGACGGTTGGCTTTATGGCCCGAGGAAAGTTTTCAACGAAATGCACTCACAAATTTCGATATAGGTTATTAGATAATGAGCTTAAGTTGAGCTCACATAACTTAATGCTTTCTTTAAATAGAACAGAACAGTTTATAAGTTTACTGAAGTTGCTTAGGGCAACCGGTATTGACGGCATTGTACAGGGTTGCATTGCTAATTCAGATTCGGCGGAATTTGTCATTGTTAATAATAATCAAAGCAATCATTGCTTTTCAGTTGGATCGGGTGGTGGTTCCCGAACTGAAATGAGTGGTGATAGCTTGCCAGCTGCTTTATGTATATCTGTCCCTTACAGGGTCCTTAATATGCAATCGAGTTGTTTAGAAAAAAGCGGGATTAATGCGCTTGAAACGCAAAACTTTTTATGTGTCCCTCTTGCGTGGTCAGGAGAGCTATGGCTAAACTTAAAGAGATTTCAGATCATCTCACTTGATTGTGACAAATCAGAAACAACTATTTTCCTTAGTGCGCTTTGGGAGTCAATCAAAACAATGGGACTTGATTTCGAAATAATCTGTCGAAGTAACGAAGTGATTAATCGTTTCAGGATACCGACAGGTATCGACGTCACTATACTTCCTACTTTGGAGGAAGTGTTTGAATCACATTTTCTTAATCAGTGTTTGGATGATCAAGAAGAAGTATATTTATCCAAACTCAAAGTGATTGTTTGGGATAAGAAATTAACGAGCACACAAAACAAATTTTTAGAGTTTATTGAAAATGTCTTTTCTTCTGAAACCAAAGGTTCTATCTCAATTATTGTTGTATTAGGGCCAGAACCAAGCTGCTTAAGTTGGACAATTCAAAGCAAGATGGCTACAAATTTTCAGGACCTGAACGTGCCAGTTAATAGGACAGGTAATCAGCGTGTAGCCCAATTTGAGGCAAACAATCCACGTGAAATAAGTGATGAGGACACTCTGGGGGAGGTAGGGGAATCCCCTGAAATTATAGTGAGGCTTTTAGGCCAAGTTGATGTACTGGGGGCGGAGCAAAAACTTTGGAGACCACGTATGCTAGAATCACTTGTCTATTTTGCGTTGCATCCAGATGGAGTCTCTAAATCTACGTGGGTCAATGCTATTTGGCCGGATCAGCAATTATCCCGAGATTCTTTAAATACGATGCTATGGCAATTGCGTAAGGCTTTGGGAAGTGACAAATTTGGTAACAGGCACTTTCCAATTAGTTCTGAAGCAGATAGCAAGAAACTTAAGCTGGCCCAAAGTGTAACAACTGATTTCATCCTTTTTAAAAGATTATCTCAAAGCCCTAATCCTGATGACTGGTGTGAGGCTCTTAAACTTATAAGAGGTCGGCCATTTGAAGGCATAACAGATTCAGGCTGGCTTATGTTTGAAGGTCATTTAGCTGAAGTTGATTCAATTATCTGTAAATGTGCAATTGAGTTTAGCGAGCATTGTTTTGATAAGGATGATCCTGATCAAGCTTTATGGTCAGCTCGCCAGGGACTTTTAGCTGTCCCCTATGATGAAAGACTTTGGAGAATTGTACTGAGAGCAACTTATTCCTCTAGTCAGTCTGTTGCAAGTCTCGAAGCTGTGATGCAGGAAATGTTAAATGTTTTGGGTTATCAAGATTCTGTTGAAAAATTATCTGTAGCCACCAGAAACCTCTATGACGCCCTTTGCCGAGCTTTGCTGGATGAGTCAAAAGTGGGATGATTCATAGATTTTGTTTTAAAAAAAGTAAGGCTCCTAACTGTTAAAACTTTGCTGCTTTTTTCTAATATTTTCTGTTTGAAAAATTAGATTTTTGTCATATTTGAAGTATGTACAAAATAGGAAAATTTTCTAAGCTCACAGGTATATCAATAACTACATTGAGAAAGTGGGATGAGAAAACAATACTTAAGCCAGCATTTAAAACGCCAAGGGGCACAAGGTTTTACAGCGAAGAACAGCTACAATCTATTTTATAAAAGAAACACCCACCTAATCGTATAAATATAGGTTATGCAAGAGTAAGCACAAAAAAGCAACAGGATGACTTAAAAAGACAAATTGAGTTATTGGAACTCTTTTTAACAAAGCAAGGAAAATCTTTTAAAATTATTTCTGACATAGGAAGTGGCATAAATTATTCAAGATCAGGGCTAAAAGAGTTAATAAAATTAATATCGTTAAATCGAGTAGATACAATCTATGTTTTATACAAAGATAGGCTTGTAAGGTTTGGTTTTGAGTTAATAGAAGAATTTGCAAAACTTCACAACACAAATATTGAAATAATTAATCAAACAGAAGATAAGACAGACGAAGAAGAACTTATACAGGATATCCTAAAGGATATTCATGTGTTTTCTTGCCGATTAAATGGAAAGAAAAGTCATATAAACACAAAGATAGCAAAGAGACTATTAAGTGAAAAAGAATAACAAACAATCTTTAACTCAAAATACACAGTTAAGAACCTTAACTATGAGAATAAAGTCTGACAAATTAGAAAAGAAACTAAAGAACACCTTGCTTACATACAAGCACTTTGAAAATATACTGCTTATACTTATCAACCAAAACTACAATCTATATAAAGATGGCAAAGATACAAATGACTTTAAATTACTGACTTCTTCACAACTTATGAGAAATGCTTTGTATGATTATAACTCTAAGCACTCAACACAGCTAAAGTATCTCAAAAACAAATACAAAGACAATCAACTGTGGCAAGCATTGAAAGAAAGCGCCAAGAAATTAAAATCACATAATTTAACTTATATCATAAATAGAGTAAAAGCAAGCTTTAAAACTTATTTTACTAACTTAGAATTATACAAACAAAATCCAGGTTTATTTAATTCAATACCTAAGCCTCCTAAGCCAAAGAAGCTTTCTAAATTAACAAATTATTGCATAGAATTAGATAAATATTGTTCTTTATCTTTTGTACGATTAGAAAAGGAAAATTCGGTAGGTATTAATTTGTCTGATAATATGGTTTATATACATGTGGATAAAGAGCAGGTTAAAAAGCTAACGGATATCAACAAGCTCTACTCAGCAAGACTTGTGTATGACAATGAAAGTTTATATTTGCAAATTAGTTATTTGAAAGAACCTAAGAAAACACAAACAGAGCAACTCAAATACGCCAGCATAGATATAGGAATAAACAATTTAATGGCGGTTTTTATAGACGATGAAAATACTGCGTCATTAATAATAGACGGTAAAGCCTTTAAACATTACAATGCAAAGTTTAACAGAGTCATATCTAAGCTTAATGAATCAAAATCTAAAGAAGTATTACAATGGACTATATCAAAAACAGGAACAAAATATCCTGCTAAATATACAGAGAAAGGTAAAAATATTGGCAATTTTATAAACTTTTTGTATGCTAAGAGAAACAAATTCTTTACAGATCAATTTCACAAAATGGCTAAGCGTGTAGTTGAGTATTTATATCTACATAAAGTGTCAGACCTTTTTATATCTAAAAACTTAGCACAGCTAAAGCACAACGGAAAGTGTGAGCTAAGTAAAGCTGTAAAACAAAACTTCATTCAAATACCATTTATAAAGCTAATCAGATACATAGAGCAAAAAGCCCAGGAGTATGGTTTGCAAGTGCATTATATAGATGAGAGATACACATCTAAGACAAGTTGTATAAGTGATAATATAAAGAGTATACAAGATAGTCCTCACTTGACTAATGCTTTCAACGGAAGGCGTGTTAAGAGGGGTTTATTTTTAGATACTGCAATAAAGAAAGTATTTAATGCCGACATTAACGCTGCTGTAAATCATATTAAACTAGCCACTGGTAAATGTTTTGCTTGGTTAAAAGACAAGCTATTTAAGCTTTGTAATGCCATTAAAATCAAAAGCGACTACGAGTTTTGTGAACTCTTAAAGAGTTTGCAAAATAGTGTGTCGGGTAAGTCTGTGTTTTGTAGCACAGAGGCGCCGCTTTCTAACAGGTTGGTAGAAAATATCAGCTTTTGTTAGGTGTAAGTCGGCGGCTAGTTTAATGTCTATATTTTTCTAAGATAATAGTGTTACCTATTTAAAGTCTTCTAAACTTTTGAACCGCTGTTGCGGCCGCAATCCCCTTCCGTAAGGGAGGGGTCAGGGCTGTTTATGCAGCGGAGGACGGCCTTGGCGGTTGGGAGACCGCTGCTGTTTTATGTATGCCTTGATGATCTCAAGTGGAGCTCCACCAGCCGACACGACACAGTATGACGGTGACCGGAAATGCGCTCTCCAGAACGAACGGGTGATCTCGGGACAGTGCTTCTTACGCACTTTTATCGACGAGATTGTCTTGGGTGACATTATGAGTTTCAAGAGAGAGACCTTTGGCGGGTAGGAGATAAGCAGGTGGGCGTGATCCCTGTCGGTCTTAAAAAGGCGTCAAGTGTGGTCTCGTAACGGGAGCAAACCTCGTCGAAAGACTCCCGCAGGCAGTCGGTCACTCGTTTTGTCATCACCTTCCTGCGGTACCTGGGGACCAGAACGATGTGGGCATAAAGTTTATACACCACATGGGAGTAGTTCGGAATTCATCTGTACTCATATGGCAATTGTACATATAGACCAGTCAACCTGTGGTAGACTTTATTCGTAGCGTTAGATCAGATCCGAACCGCCATCTGTCCAGTCACCCTTACGGGGGCCGACTATCGTCGCGCTCACGACGCCTGCCATCAGGCGGCCCTGCTCTGGAACAAGGCGCTGTACTGGGTCCATGCCGAATGGAAGAGAGGAGGCAACCCGGGCAAGTATGAGATTCAGTCCTTCCTCACCTCAATTCCCCATAAAGAACGTCCTCTCCATATCCACACTACCGAGATCCTGGCCCGCGACCTCTATGAGGCAATCAAAACCTCGCGAACCAACCGGCAGAATGGAATGTTGGTACGTACCCCGTGGCGAAAGAAGAACTACCGGCCCTTGTCCTTCACCAAGAACTACGGCTGGCGGATCTCCAACGGGAAACTCCATCTCTCGCTCGGTAAAGGCCGACCCCGAATCGACCTACCTATCCCTGTCGTCTCGGACTCGGCAACCGGAGAGCCAGTTTCTCCACAGCTGTGGGGTGAGATCCAGCTCTGCTGGGACAAGGACGCCCGGCAATTCTCGCTGCATATTCCCTACCAGACCAAAAGGACAGGCTCGGTCGGTGGAGCCGTAACTGCTATCGACGAAGGCATCATCAACCCAATGACCCTTGCCACCTGGGTAGATGACAAGACCATCGATGTCACCATCATCAATGGGCGTGAAGCTCGTGCGATCAAGAGGCAGCGGAACAAGTCAGTAGGGAAGATCCAACGCAAGCTCTCCCGTTGCAAGAGCGGATCCCGTAAACATCGCAGATTGGTGGCGGCCAAGAAGAAGACAAAGGCCCGTGCCAAAGCACAACTTTGGGACTTCAACCACCAGGTGAGCCGGAAGGCCGCCAAGCACGTCATCGACCACGGTACTGGTCGCTTGGTCATAGGCGACGTGAGAGGGATCGAGCACAAGACCCGCCAGCGCCGATCGGCCAGTCGCCACCAGCGACAATGGCTCTCCCAGTGGGAACGAGGAGTTCAAGAAGACTATCTTGAGGTGAAGACCGGATTGGAGATCGAATACCTCAAAGAGTCCGACTCCACCAAGACATGTCCTGCGTGTAAAGCACGCAACCGCCCCTCGGGACGGGACTACCGGTGCAAGGTGTGTAGTTTCACCTGTCACCGAGACGCTGTAGGAGCGATCAACATTCTCCAGAAGGCGTTGCATGGGAGCTACATGCTCATTGGACCGGATACCAAGATCCGTGTCACGTATCTCCGGGCTGTCGAGCGCTGGTCACCCACCCAACGTTCGGCACACCGCAAGGTGCAGCGCCGAAAGGCCAGAGCCCTGAGTATCGCCCAGAACCGGGCCACTCCTGTACAGGGGTGCAAGCCGACGCAAGCGAACCCATTCACCAGCCCTTCGGGGCCAGGCCCGTTGGCCGTGGTGTCATGAGGGGAGCAATGCTAGGTAATCCCAACCAAAGCGGCAGGGCAGAAGCCCCGTCCGTGAGGGCGGGGAGGTTCACATACTTGATCTAGGCTATAATCAATGCTAAATATTGCTAATCATGGCTCAGAAAATAAAAACAACTTTTTATTTTACTTTAATTTTTGTAGGTTTAACCTGTGCTGGTTGCTCTCATAGCGCTACTAAGACAGCGGCTTCTGAAAGAATTAGTAGCACTACGTCTAGGCCAACTACGCAAACGACCGTATTGACACCTTCCTCAGTGACAACTACAAAAGCGACAGCACCTCTGTGCTCTGCTTCCTCAATTCAGCCGGCTAGTCCCCAAGCTGCTGTGGCAGCTGGAACTGTAGTGACGACCTTTGTTTTTACAAATGTGGGACCTAATGTGTGTAACTTTGCAGGGTATCCCACTATTGTCTTTTTAAATTCTCAGGGCAACAAAGTTGCCGCTGAAATATCAACGGGATCAGTTCCTGGTTATCCTACCTCACAGCAAGCCATTTCTGTGTCTCAAAATCATAGTTTTGGTTTTGGCATTAGTTACAGTGATGTAGGTGTCCAAACTAACTGCAATAAAGTTAATAAAATTTCTATCATCTTACCGCAATTTTCAACGCCAATTACTGAAGACTATTCTGCCGTTATTTGTAATCCGCCAGCTGTTGTTGTAAGTCCAGTTATTATTAAGTAATTTTTAAGGTAACTGACCGTAGCTACATACAGTTAGGTTTAGTTCATTTAAATACACTCTTAAATTGTGTGCAGATACGGCAAGGGAAGATGTTGCAAACATTTCTTTTCCAATATTGTTTTGAAGAATGTAGGTAGCTAGCTGGCGTTCATCAAGTATTACAGCAGTGCCAGCAGCGTAAGCAGAATTAACTAAATTAGCTTCACTTTTTGGGGCTTTTAGACTTTCCAGATTAACAAGAGTGGAGCTTTCTATGTTTGCATCAGTAAAAAGCAATTTAGCAAGCTGAGTTGGATTTGCAGGTGTTACAGCACTTGCTACAATGTGCAGTTCGTTTTGCATTTGATTACAGATTAAAGTTGCTGCTTTTTGATAATAAATTACTTGATAATTTGATGAAAAAGCCACATTAAAAACAATGAACATGCTAGCAAAAATTAAAAAGGCTAAAAAAAATTTCAAAAATTTAACCTTGTTAGAAAAAAGATTCTTTGTTACCGATAGGAGCTCTAAAAAAGTGTTTCTTTTCTGAGTATTTACCCTATCAAATTTGGGCAATTCTATATGACCAATATTAAGATTGTCATTTAATTGACTTTGCTTTACAAGCGTCGTTATGACTTTTAAGTCAGAATCTATTAGGTTATAAAATTTTTTTTTTGCTTAATTTCAAGGTTGTTTTTTTAATTAATTTCTTCACCCTGCGCAGGGGGTGAGTTTTGGCTTTTAGAAGATGAACACGCCTTTTAAACCTATGAAGCTCGATTATGTAAGCCCTTAAGCCTTTTTTGTTGGAATGGGATTTTATCTGAATAGGGGCGATTGTTGCCTGAATTGGTGCTGGGTTTTGCGTTAGTTTTTCGGCAAATCCCATGACTTTAACTGGTTGATTGTTTTGGTTAGTTGAGACTTGAGAGCCGGTGGCACTGTTTTCGTGAAGGGAACGTTTAGGGGAGACGGGATGAGAGTTAGGTTCCCAGGAGGAAAACAGCTGCCAAGCGCTGACCCACCCTTCAGCGGTTCTTGGAAAGACTGCCACCGGCTCCGTAGGGGTAGGCCTTCGTTCGAGTCTATCGTAGATCGCATAGAAGTCATCACCGTATCCTAATAAATACCTATCGCCAATGTGGCTGAATCCGAGGGCTGGCCTTGGCCTGTCATTTACCAACTGATCCATGTAAGTGCTCATACCATAATCATACTACTTTTTGTGCAAATTGGAAGAGGATTACCACTCTACGTGGCGCAAAAGTTTAAAATTTTTAATCACAAAGTGAACGCCTTGCTACATAGTGAGCTTTAGCCAGAAAAAAGCTTGATCATTGCATCAGTGTTATGAGGCTAATTAAATCAACTCAAAATCTAGGAAGTCTTTAAAAATTTTAGATATAAAAGCAATTGATCAAGTAAAGGTCAAAGTTTAGTAACTTTAATCTTGCATATTGTTGGTAATCTAGATGAAGGTGATTAAGAAACTCTTTAGTGGTAAAAAAAAGACGTTTTTTATTTGTTATTTTTTGTTGTTTGGTCTTACTGTTATTTGGGCCTATGCTGATCCGCTTTTTTCAAGACCAGACGAAATACCTGATATTTTTAGGGCCGAGTCTATTGTACGTGGGCAACTTTTAGGGCCACCAGCGCCACAAGCATCTTTGTATAATTCTGAGGTCATAGTAACTGTACCAGCTACTCTAAAAAAAGTTGCAAATCTTGAGGCATATTATTACTACTGTTATTACAATCCTTATAAAACTGGTCCTTATAACAATTGTCCAGCTAGGTTTTCAAACGAAGGGGGAACTTTTTACGCGACTACCAATGAGGGTCGTTATTCTCCAACGTATTTTTATTTAACAGGGCTTCCTACACTTATTTCACCTACTTCAGGTGGAATTATTGCCACAAGAGTTATATCAGATTTGCTAGATAGTTTTTTTCTTGCTTTAGCCATTACTCTTGCATTGTATAGAAAATCACCTGTTGCACTTTTAGGAGTTACTGTTGCTATAACTCCAACAGTTTTGTTTTATAATGGTTCCTTAAATCCAAATGGATTTGAAAATTCAACCTTTATTGCAGCATGGGCTGCTATAGCAAGCCTTTCGACTATTGATTACAGTCAGGTAGTTAATAAGGCAGAGATTCGATTTGCAATCTTTACATTAGGGCTTAGCCTAACTACTGGTGTTACTGCAAGAGCATCTTCACCAGCTTGGACTATTTTTCTTATTGTGATTTGGGTTTTCTTAGCCCGAAAAAAAATTGCAATTCTTTTTAAAGAATATAAATCTATGACTTTTTGGACAATATCTTTTAGTATTTCTTTTTTGTTATCAGTGATTTATATTTTATGGGCAAAAGCTTACATAATAATGAGACCTACTTTTGGTCCAAGTAATTCCAGGCTTGCAGTAATTAATGATATCGTGATTAAGCCGTTAGGTCAGGCATTGAAGTCTATAATAGCTGAGTTCGCTGTGTATCCTGCTGATGTGTGGTTGCCAGTTGTGTATTATTTTTTATGGATTTCCGGCCTTGTTGTTGGCTTAATAGTAGTTATGAAAAAAGTAGATAACTTTAAGCGGCTTGCCCTTTTAATTCTGGTGTTTTCTCCCATAATTATCCCTTCTGCTCTTGAGTTTGTACAGCCGTCAAATTTAATGTGGTTTCCTTGGCTAGGAAGATATGAAATGCCAGGCACTTTAGGATTGGCTGTGGTGGTTGGTTATGAATTAAGTGCTATTTATGCTAAAGATTTAACGCTTCGCATTTTAAAAGTTGGAATTCAAGATTTTATTAAGGTAGTTAGTTTCATTTATTTATTAGTGCTTTTATTCATTCAGTTGTTGTCTATTTGGTGGGATTTGCGTCATTACGAAGTGGGCCAAGGCCCTGCAATAAATGTTTGGTTTTATCGTTCTGTTTTAAACTTCCCAGCCCCACTAGAGATTTTTAGCGTTTTGCTTTTAGTATCAGTTGCTCTTTACTTTTTGAAATATGGGTTTAAACTAAAAACCTTTAAGAAAAGCCCTTTAAAAGATACTTTTAAAGGTGTTAGTAAAAGTCCTTTAGTTAAGGTTAATTAATTTCTAAATTTTTTGCTTTATCGAGTTTTAATTATTTCACTGAGTGTTGAAAAGTTCTTTTGTAAAAGTCCGTAATTTTATTAGCAGCCCCAACGGGATTTGAACCCGTGTCTCTACCTTGAGAGGGTAGTGTCCTAGGCCGCTAGACGATGGGGCCATGAGCACACTTTAATGCTAAATCTAAAACAGAGAAAAATAAATTGATTTAAAAATAAACTTTTTAGTTAGATGCTACAGCCATCACCATCATTTTGGCCAGGTACTTCATTATCGTAATCGTGATCTCCTGCGCCGAGTGGTGGTTGGCAAAGCGTAGTAGTGGTTTGTGGCGTAGTTGTGGTTGTGGTGCTGTTAGTTGTAGTACTTGCTAACTGTGTGGTTGTGGTTTGAGCCGATGTTGTTTGGGACGCAGTTGTGGTGGTTGTAGTGGAATTAGAAATTGTTGGTGAACTAGAAGGGCTTACAGAGCTAGATGAGGGGTTTGAAGTTTCAGTGCTAAAAAGAGTTGTTGATGGTGTTTGTGTAATAGATGAGCTGTTTTGTGTTGTCTGAGAGGATTGAGATGGGGTAGTAGCTGGTGCTTGGGTGAGGGTTATCAAACTCCAGCCTTCAGCTAATGCCACTGGATTTACATAATTAGGCTTTGAGCTTTTTAAAACATACAGTGGGTGATTATTATAAGCAAATTCAAATCCATATCTTTTGCGAAAGAAGAAGGTGATATTTAGGTGTTTAGCAAATGAGCTAAGCTTTGGTTTAGTTTTTGTAGCAAAAGGAGACCAAAATTTTAAGCAATCAAGGGTACAAATTAATCGATTGGTTAATTCTCCCCCAAAATAATAAAGAACATATCCCTTTTGAGTGCCTAAGATAGTACCAGCCGGTGTGTTTAACTGGCTAAAGTTTACTTCAGTTAATTTGACCTTTTGTGTGGGAGCTGAGCAACAAGTTAACACCAGGCTAAAAATACTTAAAAAAGCTAGATACGCTATCTTTTTTTTCATTGGGTTGAGTTGTGGCTTATTTCTTTCATGACAATCAAGTTAATTATATCCATTTATATCCTTTAGGTAAATTGGTCTATTTTTCTCAATTGAAATTTGCCCGGCTTCACCAATGGCAACTGAAAGTAAACCCCGTTCTAGCCCAACTTTAGGAGCTTTCTTAGTTTTAATAGCTTCTAAAAAAGCTAAGTGCTCTAAATATGTAGATCCCCAGTGAAAGCCATGATATTTAATGTCATTATTTTTAACTTCTATCTTTTTTACTACGTGGCGCCCACTTTTTCGCTGTCCATATGTTAGAACTTGACTTGGAATTTTAACTTCAATTTTCCCCTCGTCGCCTACCACAGTGATTAATTGTTCATCTTCACTTGCTTCAGCAAACATACAAAGATCTAGGCATCCTCGTACTGAATTTTCAAAATTTACAATCGCATAAGCGTTGTCAAGAATATCAGGCCTTTGATTATTATAACTTTCATCAAGATGATTAACCGCTTGAGACCCGTCTGCAAAGACCCATAAAGGCTTAGAATTTGCTATCACTGTCATTAAGTCAAAAAAATGACAACATTTTTCAATTAGCGTACCTCCACTGTATTTATTAAAGCGATTCCAATTGTTAACTTTGGGGAGAAATGGATAACGGTGTTCTCTTATGTAAATCATTTTCACAGTGCCTACGGCCCCCTTATTTACCATTTCAAGAGCTTTAGATATTGCAGGGATGAAACTATATTCTAAGCCTACCCAGATAATTCCTGGGTGTTTTGTACACTCTTGAAGGATTGCGCGGCACTTTTGTGTGGTTATTGCAAGAGGTTTTTCAATTAAGATATTAATTGGCTTACCTACAAGCTTTAAAAGTATTTCATCATGAGTAAAATTTGGTGTTGCAATTACAGCAGCATCACATTGTTGATTTTTATACAACTCAGATTGAAAGAACTCATCTAGACTATTAAAAAATTGAGGCCGATTATTTGGACCTAGCATTGCTTTAGCCAGTTCCTGGGATTTTTCATTCGGCTCTACTATTCCAACAATTGACGCTTCCTCTATTGCTCTTAAACTTAAAATATGCTCGGAACCCATTTGACCTGAACCAATGATGATATAAGACGTCATAGTTTGATGTTAGCAAAAATGATTACTTGGTTTAGAAAAAGTTTTTTAAGCAAGACTGCACCAGTATTAGCTTGAGAAGGCCATGTTTTTGGTATTAAATAAATACTTAATAAGCGATAGTTTTAAAACATCGGACTAGATAAATGATAGAGAGGTCAGTAAATTCAGCTAAAGTTGATATTAAAACTTGTTCTTTGTCGTTTGTTTTAGGAAATCATGGTTTTTAAGTATTCTAAAGCAGTGTAAAAAGGCAGGCTGTAAAAAGGGCTCTTTAGAGTCTAAATTTTTACCATGCAGTATTTTTAAAAGTCAGCCTTTAGATTGGAATAATTGTGAGGCTCGTCCTTTTGTGTACATTGGTGCTGGTTAACGTAACTTTTTAGATCAAGAAGTTTTATTAGTTATAATAGCGGAGCACCTAAACTGACAATAGCTTTGCCTAGCTTAAAAATGCTACTAAGATTTTGCTACTTTCTAAAATCGATGTTTGTTAAAGATATGGATAAGCAGGTCTAGTTCTTTCATGTTACCCCGTTGATAACGCAATCCTAATGGTCTCTAACGCTTGTGGGTAACTGCGATTTTGATAAAGCCAACATACTCTAGATGGCGAGGCCGCCTTATTTGTGGTTTGTGGGAGCCAAACTTTTTTAAAGTCTTTGAACCGGCGATCGTATTAGGGGGAACCCTAGAAAAGTACGCTCATCCCAAACAGAGCGTTTCGATAGAATCTACTGGGATATGTACCAAGTTGTAAATGGCTGAAAAGAGCTCGTAACAGATACCAGCATTTCTGACAAGTGGAATTCAGGTAGACCAGTTGTTTCTGGACCATATAGTGACTGGAACGTCACCAGCAATGGAAAGGAAGGGTATGTGACAGCCTACGGATACCTAGATCAACCGCCCGGCAATTTTGAGCTTACAATAAATTCGGACAGTTCGACTTATTGTTCAGTTGAAGTTTGGGATCCTATTAGCAATTCTTTATTACTAAGGCGAAATGTGCCACCAACCAACAAAAGAATAAGTCTGACATTTAAAGGCGTCTCTACCCAGACAGTGATTCCCCAAGCCTACAGTGGATTCGCTACATTTAGAATTCTTCCGATCGAACCTTTACCACTAAATCAAATTGAAGTGCGAGTCTGGGAACCTACCGGAGGAAAGGTGACGGTATATAGTTATAATGTATCTTGATTATTTTAGGTCAATAAGTTCACATGCATCCGATTTTCTTCAGATGAGATAAACATATCGGACAATAGCGTGATAAAAATGAAAAAAGCCAAGCTTTTTTCCTAGACTAGAATTTAACACTTATACTTGCTCTTGCGCAACAAAAATATCGTGTAATCCTTTTGATATTGACAAAAACAATAACCCTTTAGTAGCGTTTTAAGTCTAAAAACTAAAACTTAAAATCAAAATTAGTATACAAGAGAGTCAGACAAATTAGTTCTAGCACATTTTAAGTTTTAAAATTTTAGTCATGCATCTTATCTTAGTGCGTCATGGAGAATCAGTATGCAATCTTAATGGTGTTATTGGTGGCCCTAAAGGTGATAACGGATTAAGTGATCTCGGACGTGACCAGGTAAAAAATACTGCTAGTTATTTAGCAAAGTACTTACAGGATAAAAATGTGAGCATTTATTCAAGTGTCCTTCCAAGGGCGATACAAACTGCTGAAATAATAGCTCAAGAAATGCAATATTGTGAAGAGATAATAACAGACTGCGGACTTTGTGAACTTCATCCGGGAGTCCTTGATGGATTGACTTGGAACGAGTATCTCTTATCATATAAGCCCTTTGATTTGCGGGAAAAACCATATAAGAAATTAGCCAAAGGTGCTGAATCATGGGCGCAGTTCTTAAAAAGAGCTAGCTTGACTTTACGCAAAATCGCAAGCAGTTCCCAAAGTGATTATGTCGTAGTTGCTTGTCATGGGGGTGTTATTCAGGCTAGCATGATTGTTTTTTTATCTCTTAAAAAATTCGGAACTCTTGCGGGCTTAAATCCTAGGTATGCAGGAATAACTGAATGGTCTTTTGAAAACAGCTTAGAGCGGTTACTCAGATATAATTTTGTTCCGCCTAATTAAGGGTATTTTGACTTTATCTTCTAACAATAAGATTTTTTTTAAGTCCAATTGTTTTAATTTTGCTAGGTTGCTATTGAGAATGATCTTTGATTTAAAGCTCGTAATTACGATTAGAGGTTTTTACAATAAAAAACTCCTAAATTTAATTTAACCTAAGCAGACTAAGTTTTGAACTTGATAGTTTCAAGCTGAGGCAGGTTTTTAAATGATATCTTTTATTAGGTGATCTCAATTCCTCAATGCAACACTAGCATAATTGACAAAGATGGTTAAATGTCTAGAATTAAAATATCAGCTAGTGAAAGAAAAGAAATCTTAAAAAAGATTTAAAGATGGGTCAATCAATTACTGATATTGCTAATTATTTACAAAGAAGTTATGTAACCTGTCTTAATACAATAAAGGCAAATGGATAAATTAAGCCCTGCTTTAAAAAAAGATCGCCAAAGCATTTAACTATCTAAAAACGTGAGGAGATCTCAAGAATGTTAACTTTAGGACTCTTAAATTAGGAAAATAGCTAAAGCACTTAAAATATCTTTATCTAGAGTATCACGAGAGATTAATAAAAGCAAGAAAAAGCAATGTTATTACGCTATTAAAGCTGATGAAAACCCATATTTAAAAGCAAAAAGACCTTAAAAAATGCAAATTAGCTATTAATAAGAAATTACAAATAATTCTAAGTGATAGATTAAAACAAGACTGGTCCTTAAATCAAATATCTCAACAGCTATTGCTAACTTATAAAAATGTTATGAATATCTATGTTTGTCCTTAAAACTATTTATAAAACACTTTATATTCAAGCAAGAGCAGCTCTAAAAGCTTAATAATTTAAGCATTTAGAGCAAAAATCACTTTTATAGACAACCAGCTAAACATTTTAAAAAAACTAAAAACTAGAGGCAAAGTAAAAGACGTTATTTCAATATCAGCTAGGCCACCTGAAGCAGGAGATAAAGCCGTATTAGGACACTTAGAAGGTGATTTACTTAAAAGGTGCTAAAGGTAGCTATGTTGCTACTTTAGGTAAAAGACGCTTAAGATATGTACTGTTAGTAAAAGTTAAATCCAAAGATACAGTTAAGCTAACTAAGAATAAAACAAAAGATTAAAACTTTACCTAATTTAGTGATTAAAACACTTACTTTAAGATAGAGCACATGAAATAAGACATCATGTCAATTTTACAATTGACATAAGGGTAAAAGTATATTTTTGTGACCTAAGGTCACCATGACAAACAGGATCAAATGAAAATACCAACGCGGTACTAAGACAATACCTACCTAAAGGAATGGATCTACCAAAAAGTTAGTCAACAACGATTAAATCATATAGCAAAACTATGAAATACACGTCTTTGAATGACTTTGGGCTACTTAACTCCAGTTGAAAAACTTAGAGAAACTGTTGCGTTGACGACTTGAGGCGACTTTATCTTTTTGACTATTTTGTTCAAGAGTGTTGCAGTCTTAATATATTTAACGTTTGCTGTTTTAATGTTGTTTTCATGTATATGCGTATTAAAACAAATAAAACAACTAAAGGCTATAAAACGTTGCGCACTATAAAAAAGTTGACTTTACGGTCTGAAACTAAGAAATTATATCTATTTATGTCCCAAATTATGTATCAGAACTAAACCTAACGATATGTAATATGGTTTTAAAAGATCAGATTTGGCTCTTTTAAACGTTTTACAAGTAATACACTTAAAGAAACTTATACAAAGTTAATGACTTTAATCAAATGGTAAAATTTTGCTCTGTAACAGGTAGCCTCAAGTAGTTTCGTCTTTAAAGTAATGTTTTGGATTTAGCTTTTTAAATTGAGGCAAGCTGTTAAAAATAAAGCTAAGAAGCTATAAGACGTTTTTGGATAAAGAATTAACAATTAATGTTATTTCATATTATCCATAACAGGCACAACTTAAAACACTAAACTAGCTCTTTTAGCATTTCTGCAACCCTAAATGCTAAATCTATTGATTGTCGAGCATTTAAACGGGGATCACAAGTGCTTAAATAATTTGTTTCTAGGTGATCTTCTAAGGTATCTGGTTCTCCTCCTATACACTCAGTTACATCACCTCCTGTAAGCTCAACATGAATACCACCTGGCCAAGTATTCGAAGAGCTCATAATATCAAAAAATTTTTTTACCTCTGTGAGGATGTCATCGAACCTTCTGGTTTTTAGGCCCTGTTTACTCACAAAGGTATTTCCATGCATTGGATCACATATCCAAACAACTGGTATTGAAGTTTTTTGAACTGTCTTGACCAAATTCGGTAAAACCTTTTCAATGTTGTCTTTCCCAATACGTGAAATAAAGCTAAGTCTTCCAGGCAGTCTTTCTGGATTTAACTTTTGAGCTAGTGCTTTAACTTCTTCTTCAGTTGTCTTAGGGCCTAATTTTACCCCGACTGGGTTATTAACTCCTGATAAAAATTCAACATGGGCACCGTTTGGTTGCCTAGTGCGTTCCCCAGCCCAGAGAAAATGAGCTGAACATGCGTAATATTTACCAGTTAATGAATCTATTCTGGTTAAAGGCTCTTCATAGTCCAATATAAGCGCCTCGTGAGCTGTGTAAAAATCAACTTGATGTAAGGTCGCTTCAGCATTTATATCAATTCCGCAAGCTTTCATAAACTTAAGAGCTCTATCAATTTCTGAAGCTAGTTGTTCGTAACGTTGTCCTTCTTCTGAAGATGCTACAAAAATTTGGTTCCATGAATGTACTTGTGAAAGGTCTGCAAAGCCTCCTTTAGTAAAAGCTCTAATTAAGTTTAACGTTGATGCTGAGTGGTGATAAGCACGAAGAAGCCTCTTGGGATCTGGGATTCTAGCTTCTAAGGTAGTCTCATCATCATTTACCATATGTCCTCTAAAAGAAGGTAATTTAACACCATTTATTTCCTCAAAATCATTAGAACGCGGTTTAGCGAATTGTCCCGCGATTCGCCCCATTTTAACTACTGGTACACCAGCGCCATAGGTTAAGACAATTGCCATCTGAAGGATAACTTTAAGTTTGTCACGAATTTGATCAGCAGAAAGCTCTTTAAAAGATTCAGAACAATCACCAGCTTGCAATACAAATCCTTGGCCCTTATATACATTTGCTAACTGATTATTTAAGTTGCGTGCTTCTCCAGCAAAAACCAAGGGAGGATAACTAGCTAACTCTTTAGTAACTAAAGTTAGTTCCAATGGATCGGGCCAATCAGGCTGCTGAAGAGCCTGTTTTTCACGCCATGAACCTGGATGCCAAGCAGTTAAGGAAGTTTCCATATTTTCTAATCTTTATCCTAGCAACTAACTAAAAGCTTAGTGAAAAGCCTGTTAAGCTGATGAGTGTGAAAAAGTTTCGATTTGCTTTGCAGTTATCTTCTGTTAAGGATGTTAACTCTTTAAGCTTTTGGGCGAACAAGGCCCAGGACTTAGGCTTTGATTGCATTAGCCTACCAGATCACCTAGGCGATCAGTTAAGCCCAATTTCTGCTTTGACTTATCTTGGCCTTGTTAATAAAGAACTGAAAGTGTCAACTTTAGTTTTAGACAATGATTTTCGCCATCCGCTGATATTAGCGCGGGAAATGGCCACATTAATTGAACTTATTGGGCCTCGCTTAGAATTAGGCATTGGTGCTGGATGGATGAAGTCAGATTATGAAACATCAGGCATTAGCTATGACCCAGCTTCAGTGAGAGTCAAGCGTTTTAAGGAAGCTGTTTTAATCATTAAGGAATTTTTTAACTCAAAGGAAGTGAATTTTGAGGGTGAGTTTTATAAAATTAGAAATTGTAATCCATTTCCACGTGTATCTACAGCGCCAAAAATACTTATAGGGGGAGGATCTAAAAATATCCTATCTTTTGGTGCTAAAGTAGCTGATATTTTAAATGTAAATGCAAACTTATCAGCAGGCTATATAGGTCCGGAAGTAATAGCTCAAATGATGCCTGATAAGTTTGATGAGCGCTTTGAATATATAAAGCAAGCCGCTCCTGAGAGGCTTGAGGCTATTGAGTTTCAGTCTTTAATTTTTATTGGGGTTATTGGCAAAGATGCAAAAGACAAAGTTGAAAATCTGGCATCATCTTTTGGAGTTGATCCAAAATTAGTGAATGATATTCCAGCAGTTATTGCTGGTGAACCTCAAGAAATAGCTGATAGGTTATTTGAGCGTCGTCAGAGATGGGGCTATAGCTATTATGTTGTTCATGAAGATATTGCTGAGCAGTTTTCTAAAGTAATCGAACTGTTAAAAGGTAAGTAATTGAAAATAGGGATCTTTGGCGGGACATTTGATCCACCCCATAAAGGTCATAAGCATGCTATTGAGCTAGTAGTTAAACATGTATCTCTTGACCTCTTATATGTAATGGTTGCAAATGATCCATGGATCAAAAGCCAGTTTAAAGAGGTAACTCCTGCACAAAAGAGGTTGGAGATGGCAAAGCTTGCCTTTAGCGGGACTGAAAAGGTAATTGTGAGTGATTTAGAAATTAAGCGAGGGGGCAAAAGCTATACAATTGACACCGTTAAAGAGATTTTAAGGATGTATCCTGATGCTGATTTGTATTTGTTAATTGGTTCAGACCTTTTATTAGAGCTACCTAAGTGGAAAAATTATCAGGAGCTGGTCTCTTTGGTCGGTCTTATTGTTCTTGTCAGGGATGTAAATGATGACAGACTTTTAAAAGTTTTAGAATTTAAAGATGTTCGAATCGTTAAAATTGATGAACTTGGTGAAATCTCTTCAACTTTTATTAGGCAAAAAATTGCTTGCGGTTTGAGCGTAAATGACTTGATTGATCCTAGAGTAATGGCATATATACAGGCTAATAAGCTATATTTAAATCAGGGTTTATGAAACACTGTTCTGAGCCTTATATAGTTGCAGCAAAAGCTGCGGATACAAAAAAAGCAATTGATACTGTGATTATGCTTATGAAAGGCTTGCTAGAGGTCACTGATGTCTTTGTTATAACATCTGGAGCTAATTCAAAGCAGGTTAAGGCAATTGTGGAAGAAATTGAAAAGACTGTAAAGGATATTACCGGCAGGAAGCCTGATTTTATTGAAGGTTTACGGGATTGTCAGTGGGTTTTAATTGACTATGGTAATTTTGTGGTACACGTTTTTGATGAGCCAACTCGTGAGCTTTATGATTTAGAGCGGCTTTGGTTAGATGCCCCTAGAATTGATTTTGAATCTGAGCTAGTTAGCTTAGATAAGGTATAAAGTCTTTAGGGGTTAATGGATATAAAAGGGCGGTGTTGTTTAACGAAAACAAGTAAATTAATGCATTGTTGTTATAAATATAAAATTGATTAGTAGATGAAATACCAGAAAGTGTTAGGACAAGTTGCCCTATTGCCAAAAATTGTTCAGAATGACTAAGTTGAAAAAACCAGTTTCCTACTGAAACTTCAAAGAAACCTGCTTCAGGGATAACGTTTAAAGCTTGTCCTAACAAATAATTGTTTAATGAACTACTTGCTGGATTTTGGCTTGTTAATAAATTAAGCGCTAATAGATAATCCGGCTTTACTTGAGCAATATCTAAAACCGGGACAAAAGTATTTTGTGTAACAAAATAAAGATTAAAACTATAGCTTTTAACTAAAACTGATGGATTAACTGTTGTAATAGTAGGGAGTTGGGGAGTTTTTATCGAACTAATGGTACCGGTTGGCACGCCGCAAGCCGCAACTAATAAAGAAAGAAAAGCAATGATTGCAAGTAGCTTAGCTTTCATTAATACTCTCTACTGGTATATTAACCACGACAATTGTGCCGCTTGGAAAGTTATCTTCAAGTCTTATTTGCCCTTTAAAATGCCTTATGTAAGCACTAACTAAGGTTAGGCCGAGGCCGCTTCCTGAACTAGAATTATTATCAGCGGTTTTAGATCGGTAAAAGCGTTCAAAGACACGATCTTTTTCTTCAGTGGTAATTCCTGGTCCCTCATCATAAATTTTTATCTCTAAGAAGTTTGAGAGCAATTTTGCGCTAACTTGCGTTAAACCCTTGCCATGGGTACTGGCATTTTCAATGAGATTTGCCATGACTCTTTCAAAACGCCTTTTGTCTGAAAGAATTGTTACTTTAAATAAAGCTGGATCTAATGTAACTAGATCACTTGGAATTTCTAAATAATTAAGACATTGACTAATTAAAACACCAGCATTAATTGGCTCTAAATCGATTGTCGTTGTTTTTTCTAAACGAGCAATTTCTAATAAATTTTCAATTAATTGGCGAAATTTATCCAGTTCTTTAGTTATCAAAGATAAAGATTGGCGCGCTTTTTCTGGAAGTTCATCTTGACGCGCCTTTAAGACCTCAAAGGCGTTAACCAAGGTATTAAGGGGAGATCTCAACTCGTGGCTAAGGTTTGCACTGAATCGCTTTTCTTGTTCTACTAAGGTATTTAACTGAAATATTAATGAGTTTATTAAATCACCCAAAATTTTAACATCTGCATCGTGAATATCTTGTGTTGATATTTTTTGCCACTCATTTGGTTTCAGCAACGCTACCTGGTTGCGTAAGAGTCTAACAGAGCGTAGTGAGTAGCGCTTGACCCAGATCGTAATTAAGATTACCAAAAGAGATAAAAATATTGTACTTGCTACAAATAAATAGCTTAAGATTGTTAATGAATCAGCTAGGTTTTGAACTCTTGTGACATAAACTAAAAATCCATTTGTAATTGGAAATTTAATAGCAAGAAGCGAAGTGTTGTTGTTGATATAGTATTGATAGGCTGAGCCTTGTAATTTAAGTAAGTCAATAGGAATTTCTACCTGCAATCCATTAGAAAACAAATATTGACCTCGAGCTGTGCTTAAAAATAGCTCTTCATATTTATTTAAATTTAAAGACTGCTCAGTTATTGTGCTTTGTGCACTATTTGCCTCAAAATTTTCTAAAAGCACCGAAAGCCCATATGCACGATTGGTAGCATTGTCCACTTCTTGGGCTGATAAATAAGCCCTTAAAAACTGATATGACAAAGTGTTAAAAATTGATAAAAGGATAATTGTAATTAAAACAATTAATACTATTGTTTTTTGGGTTGTAATCCAGTTTTTTAATCGTGAAAAAAATGCTGCCAAGTTAAGCGGAATCAAACCTGTAACCAAATCCTCTGACTGTTTTTATGTAAGAAGGTTCAGCTGAATCAGGTTCAATCTTTGCGCGCAATCTTCTTATATGAACGTCAACTAATCTTGCATCCCCAAAGTAGTCATAACCCCAAACTGATTCTAGCAACTCTTCTCTGGATAACGGCCGACCAATATTTTTAATGAGTTCGATTAAAAGCTTTAATTCGGTCTTGGTAAGCTCAACGTTTTTCCCAGCAACTTTAATTATTGGATTATTGGGTGAAATAACTAAGTTACCAATTTGAATTGATTTCGTGTCTTTTTGGGGGTAGTTACTACGACGTAGTAGAGCTCTGATTCTTGCCGTAAGTTCTTTTGGTGAATAAGGTTTAGTTAAATAATCATCAGCTCCTGCTTCCAAGCCAGCTACGATGTCATGAGTATCGTTTCTTGCAGATACCACAATGATTGGCACCGCTGAGTTAATGCGAATCATTCTGCAAGTTTCAAAGCCGCTCATTTTAGGTAACATAAGATCTAGTAAAATTACATCGCATTCATTTGTTATTACAGCTTTTATTGCCTCTTCTCCTGATGCAGCTTCAATTACCTCATAGCATTCATCCTCTAGGGCCAGTCTTAAAGACTGGCGAATTGCTTGGTCATCATCAACTACAAGTACCTTATGTGCCATTGCCTTTCCTAAAATTTTTAACCTACTTCCATTTTACCTGAGCTTTTAGCGGCCAAATTTTCCGTTGGCAACTATTTACTTCCAGATCATAATAGGATTTTACTATATGGGTTGGTATCTAAAAGAATACGAGAGTTCTTTATATTCTCATCCTAGCAACACTTTGCGTGCTTATTTAAAAGATGTTCAGGGCTTTATCATTTGGTTAGAAAGGCAAAACATTTTGTCTCCGGCTGTGATTTCAAGGACGCACGTCGATCGCTTTATTGCTTATTTGATTACCTCCGGGTATGCCAAAAAGACAGTTGCCAGAAAGGTTGCATCAGTTAAATCTTATTTTACCTTTTTGGTTAAATCTGAAATACTTTTAGATGACCCCAGTTCTCATGTTACCTTTTCAAATACGGGCGCTAGACTGCCCAAGATTTTAAGTTCAAAGGAACTCTCAGCTATACTAGATGGGAAAGCTCGTCACAGTAGTGATCCTAAAGATCTTCAAGCGGTTGCAGTTGCTGAGCTTTTATACAGCGGAGGTCTAAGGGTAAGTGAGCTATGTGGGCTTGATTTAAACAGCATCGACTATGAAAAGAATTTGGTCAAAGTGATAGGAAAGGGATCCAAAGAAAGAATAGTGCCAATAAATAATAGTTGCGTTGAGATTTTAAAAAAATGGATTCAAATTGGCAGACCTGCTATTAAAAAGAAGACCAATGGGCAAAGTGACGCATTGTTTTTAAATCAAAGAGGTAACCGTCTTTCCCCAAGGGATGCGCGGCGTTTAATTGATCATCTTAGCCCTATCTCAACTCATCCTCACGCCTTCAGGCACAGTTATGCTACCCATCTTTTAAATAACGGTGCAGATATTAGAGTAGTGCAAGAGCTCTTAGGGCATTCCTCTGTTGCAACAACCCAGATTTACACCCATGTCTCTAAAGAGCGGCTAGCTAAAGTTTTCAAGCTTACTCATCCGAGGGGTTGATGACTTTAAATTCTGACAATCTAAAGACCATTGAAGAGCTTTGGGAGCACTACCGTAGGTATAAAGACAAAGAAACCAGGGATGCACTCATTATTCATTATTCGCCACTAGTTAAATATGTAGCTTCAAGAGTTGCTGTTGGCTTACCAAGATCAGTTGAGCAATCAGATCTTGCCTCTTATGGCATTTTTGGTCTTATTGATGCAATTGAAAAATTTGATCCAAGTCGCAATGTTAAGTTTGAGACCTATGCTATGACTCGCATAAAGGGGGCAATCATTGATCAGCTAAGAGCTACAGATTGGGTGCCACGAAGTGTTCGAGCTGCGATGAAACAATTAAAAAAAGCTTATGACAAGCTAGAGATTGAGCTTAAACGATCACCTTTAGATAGTGAACTTGCTAAAGAAATGAGTATTTCTGAAGAAGAGCTTTACAGTATTTATAAAAAAATTGCTGCAGCTGGAATTGTAGCATTAGATGAAGTAATGGGATTTATGGAGCACTCTAGCCATTACAAAGATAATGTGGTGGAGCGTGGCGAGTCTCCCTCTTTATTAGTTGAAGAAAACGAGTTAAAAGAGATATTGCGGGCAGGACTTAAAAAATTACCTGAACGTGAACGCATTGTTTTAACATTGTATTACTTTGAGGGGTTTAATCTTGCTCAAATTGGTCAAACATTAGGAGTTACCGAATCACGAGCTTGCCAAATTCATGCAAGAGGAGTTATTTTACTCAGATCTGCAATTGAACGTCAGCTTCGTTAAAACAGGACATAAAATCAAGTAAAGGACTTAATTTTCTTATAATATTTTCTTAAGTATCATGCAGCAAACTATAAATAACGCTTCAGTATGTGCAGTAATTTTAGATTTTCCTGGTAGCGGTGCAATTCACGATTTAGTTAAGCAGCTAATTAAATGCAGCTCTAATAATCTCGGCGGCCTTTTTATACTTAAAATTTCCCGTGACACAGAATTAAAAGAATTAGCTACTGAAATAAAAGATAAATTTGATGTCAAGATCGCTTACAAAGAATTAAGCCATAAAAGTTACGGTCTTGGATTAAAAACTGCATATAATTGGGCGATTGCTAATAATTTTAAAGCTCTTTTTACAATAGAAGGTCATAACAAATTTGATTTATCAAAATTGCCTGAGATGTTACAAATGGTGCTAGATGACGATGCTGATTTAGTCATAGGGTCACGTTTTTGTAATTCATTTGATCTCAATAAGACTGTTAAAAAAAATTATCGTTATTTTGCAAACTTAGCATTAAGTAAATTTGGCAGATTAGTTACTGATATTAACATTTTTGATTGGCACTCAGGCTTTAGGGTCATCTCAGTTGATGCTTTAAGAGCTATTCCTTATATAAATAATTCTGATAGTTTTAGCTTTGATTTCGAATTGCTACTTCAGTTTAGGGAAATGGGTTTAAAGATTTTAGAGGTCCCAACGGCATTTTATAGCGGAGATAATATGACAATAATTGATGGTGTAATCTTTGCAAAAGACGTCGTTATAGATGTACTTCGCTACCGTGCCCATAAAATTGGCTTTGGGACAGGCTTAAGTGCTTTTAACTCTTTAAGTTATGAAATAAAAGATGATGAGCGGTCATCTCACGGAAAAATTATTAGCATCATGTCTAATTTGCCTCCTGGCAAGGTTCTAGATGTTGGATGCTCTGATGGGACATTAGGCGCTAGGATACGTGATTTTGGTCATTATGTAGTTGGGGTTGACTTGTTTGAAACTGAAAATACTAAGAAAAATTTAAATGAATTTTATGTTTGTGACTTAGACCAAGGGCTGCCTTTAGATGGGCAAAGCTTTGATTATGTAATTATGGCTGACGTATTAGAGCACTTAAAGGAGCCCGAAAGGTTACTTAAGCAAGCAAAGTCTTTACTTTTCCAAAACGGCAAGATGATAATAAGTGTGCCAAATGTTGGTCATTGGTATGCAAGGGTCAAGGTTGGGCTAGGTTTGTTTGATTACGATAGAAGAGGTATTTTTGACAAGGGGCACCTTCGTTTTTTTACGAAAATTAGCTTTTCACGATTATTGGCAGCATGCGGTTTAAAAATTGTGAGTTACTCCGCTGTGGGCTTGCCATTAAGTGTATTTAAGCGAGCTTCCTCAGGTAAGGCAGATAACATTCAGGTTTTTAAAACCCTTAAATCTTTGCTTGGGGATCTACAAACAGTTTTAACAAAATTTTACCCGGAGTTATTTGGATATCAGTTTATATTTATCGTGGAAACTGAACCTGATGAGTTCAAAAGTTATCAGTACGTTGAGATTTCCTAATTATAAGTTTGTTATAACTTGTTAATCGTTAATTTGTTATGGTTAAAAGTGTGGATTTAGACAAGCATCAAGATGCAAAGCCAAAAAGTGTCTCTGTATTAACTTTGCCTAATTTTATAAGTAGCCTGAGGATAGTTTGTGGGATTGCTGTATTTGTTTTATTAATTTTAACAAAAGCCTTTATTGTTATAGCTATATTGGCTGGTGTTGCTGGATTTACAGATTTTTTAGATGGTTATGTTGCCAGGCATACTAAAACTGTTACAGAACTTGGCAAAATAATTGACCCTGTTGCTGACAGGGTTTTATTAATAGGGTTGGCAATTGGTATAATTGTGAGAGGATTAATACCGATTTATTTTATTGTGCCTGTGATTTTAAGAGAATTTTTAATGAGTATTTCTACAATTTTGTTAGCTATAATAAAAGCAAAGCGTATTGATGTAATTTGGTTAGGTAAAGCTGGAACTTTTGGTTTAATGGTTGCTGTTCCTTGTTTTATCATTGCTGGATCTGTAAGTAATAAATCTGATTTTTATAATTTTTACTGGGTAGGATACGTTGTAATAATTCCAGCGATTATTTTATCTTGGTTAGCTACTTTTAGTTACGCTCCAAAAGTGCTTAAAGCAATTAAAGGACGAAGAACTCTTTAAATGTTATGAAAGCAGTTATTATGGCAGGAGGTGAGGGCACTAGGCTAAGGCCACTAACGGCTAATTGGCCTAAGCCAATGTTACCTGTTGCAAACAAACCTATGATGGAGCACATCCTTAAACTTTTAAAAAAGCATGGTTTTAACGAAATTATTGTAACTGTTGCCTATATGGCAAATGCCATCAGAACCTATTTTGGCGATGGTTCTGATTTTGGAGTCACAATTACATATGCCACTGAACAGGTTCCACTTGGAACTGCCGGTAGTGTATTGAATGCAAAAAATGCTCTTAATGAAACTTTTTTAGTCATATCTGGTGATGTTTTAACTGATGTGAACTTAACTAAAATGGTTGAGTTCCACAAAGAAAAACAATCCATTGTCACTATTGGGCTTGCAAGGCGTGAGAATCCAGTTGAGTTTGGTATCGTAATATGTGATTCTGATTGCAAGGTTGAAAAGTTTTTAGAAAAACCAAGCTGGGGACAGGTATTTTCAGACACTGTTAATACGGGAATTTACATATTAGAGCCTGAAATTTTCAATTACATTGAGCCGGATCAAGCCGTTGATTTTTCTGCAAATGTTTTTCCTTTGATACTACAAGACAAAAAACCTATTTATGGTTGCATTTTAGATGGCTATTGGGAAGATGTGGGAACCTTGGAGGCTTATTTAACAGCTCACTCGGATGTCTTGGCCGGAAAAGTTAATATTGAATTCTCTGGTTTTGAACTACGTCCAGGAGTGCGAATTGGACAAGCAACAGAAATTGATCCATCTGCCCAGATATATGGAAATGTCGCAATTGGAGATAACTGTAAAATTGGAACTTCTGCTCGAATTGGGCCTGACACTGTTTTAGGAAACAATGTTAGAGTTTCTGAAGGCGCTGTTATTGAAAGGTCTGTAGTGTATGACAACTGTTTTTTAGGGCGTCAAGTTGCACTTAGATCTGTTATTCTAGGGCGCAGTTGTGATGTGAGAAATAATGCTTACTTAGATGAGGGAGTCGTTGTTGGTGAAGGATGCCACATAGGGGCAGGCGCTTTAATAGAACATGGGGTTAAGATTTATCCTCATAAGCTAGTTGAGGCCGGTGCTGTAGTTAATTCCTCAATAGTATGGGAAAGTAAAGCTGCACGGAATCTGTTCGGACGTGTTGGCATTACTGGTTTGGCTAATGTAGATATAACCCCTGAATTAGCAGTGCGCTTAGGTATGGCTTGGGGGACCGCTTTAGCAAAAGGCTCTACAGTTGTAGCCTCTCGTGATTCCTCAAGAGCAGCTAGAGTGCTAAAAAGGGCTCTTATGGTTGGCTTAAATGCTTCAGGAGTAAACGTAGAGGACTTAGAGGTTGCAACTATTCCACTTACACGTTTTTCGATTTTGTCTGGGCTTAATCAAGGCGGTTTTAGTGTTCGGCTTAAAAACGATGATCCTGATTCCGTTGTAATAAGGTTTTTTGATGAAAATGGTATTGATATAAAGGAAAGCTTGCAGCGTAAAATTGAGCGATTGTTTCAGCGCGAAGAATTCCGATTAGCCCTTGCTGGAGAAATAGGTGATCTAGAATTTCCAGGTCGCACTGCAGAAACATATAGTTTAGAGATGTTTAAATATGTTGATTTAGACTTAATAAGACAATCAGGTTTCAAAGCTGTGCTTGATTATTCCTTTGGTGCATCTTCGTTTGCAATGGCTAGTATGTTGTCAAAATTAGGAGCAGAAATATTAGTTGTAAATCCATATGCGGCTACTTCGCGGGCGATCCAAACGGATCGAAAACAGCAAAGCATTGCTGTAGCTGAACTTGTTAAAGCATCAGGTGCTGGCCTTGGAGCTGTAATAGACCAAGATGGTGAACAACTTACCTTAATTGATGATAGAGGAACTGTTTTAAATGATGATTTAGCTTTAGCTGTTTTTATTTACTTAGTGGGAGAGGTAGGTGTTGCAAAAAAGGTTGCGGTTCCAATTTCTGCTAGTTATGTAATAGATGAGATCGCTAAAGAAAAAAAATTAGAAGTTATAAAAACTAAGTTGTCATCTGCTGATTTGATGGAAATTGCTAAGGAAAAAGATATTGAATTTGCAGGTTCAACTTGGGGCGGTTTTATAAACTGTGCGTTTTTGCCAGCCTTTGATGCGGCTGGGGCTTTTGTTTACTTGCTTGATTTGTTAGCAAAAAGCAAGCTTAAGCTTTCTGAGGTCGTAAGTAAGCTGCCACCAATTAAAATTGCTCATGCTGAAGTTCTTACGCCATGGGAGTTAAAAGGTGCTTTAATGAGAGAGTTGGTTGAAAATTTTCCACAGCAAGGGGAGATTCAGCTAGTTGATGGTGTTAAGTTTATAACTTCTACTGGGTGGGCATTAGTTCTGCCTGACCCGGAGCGTCCAGTTAGTCATATATGGACAGAGGAAAAAATTGCTGAAAGGTCTGAAGATACCCTTGAAACTTTTAAAAAAATTGTTCAAGACAAAATTAATAGATTAGCTCATTGCTGAAATTAAAGTTACTAAGGGTTTTATTAAATTGCTTCCTGTTATCATCCCCCCTACGGCAAGGCATGCATATGATGTGCAGCTAACTGAATACAACAATGCGTTTGGGTTAATTGATTTTGTAATACTTTGTTTTGCTGTTATTACATTTAGCCAAGATTTTAGTTTAGGTGCAACGCCTGAACCTCCTATAGCAACACATGCTGTTTTATTGCAAGACACAGATGTCAATAGTCCGTTTTGGTTGCCATCTGTTTTAACTAGTTGCCAGGTTTTTCCGAAGTTAGAGCTACGAAAAAGTGCAGGAGGCCCCAAAACATTTCCCAGCGCATTATATGATTTGTATTTAAGACCAGCAGCCCAACAAGTTCCAAAATTGCAACTTACTGAAACCGCTGCATCTTTTTTATTGGATAAATTTGTTAATGCTTGACAAGTTCCACTTTGGCACACGACGTCAAAAAATGTTGATGGTGCCCCAGGGTTGCTAATTGAGCCAACTGCTAAACAAGAACCCAGCGCCCAACAGCTTATTGATGTTAAAATTCCTACTAGTTTAAAGGCTTTTAAAACAACTTGTTGAGATTGTGGATCAAAAACTGCAATAAAGGGAGAAGATGATGATGAGCTTCCTAAATAACCAACAAGCATGCAATAGTTAATAGTTACACAGCTGCTTGACTCAATGATGCCACTGGATTTTGATATTTGAATCTTAAAAAAAGATTTGCCTGCATCTTTTGTTAGTAGCACTAATGGTGTGTTATTTGATAAGTCCTGTCCTGCTAAAACGCACGTTTGAGTATTAAAAATGCAGCTTACAGTAATAACTTGGCTTTGTTGTGGCAACGCCTCTAAATTAACATCGGATTTTTTAGATACGTTAAAAGTAATTTCATATGATGAGGTTTGGGTTTTTTGTGAAGAGAAATTATCTCCAACTGCAAGACAAAAGCTGTCAGATGCACAGTCTGCTGAAATTAAAGTCACGTTATTAAGTGAAAGTGGATAGTAGTTAACAGTGATGTTTAAAGGTGTTGTTTTTTCTGAATTTGTTGAGCATCCCTGCGTTAAAGTTAATAAAGCAAGGATAAAAATACTAAAGGCGATTTTTATTAATTTAAACATTAAATTTTAGGCCAGGGATGACTTTTAGCTTCTTGTTTTGAAGATGATGCCCAATCTGGCAAAGTCCAACTACGTCTCCATGGGCTAACTTTAGGACCTGTTGGATCAGGTGTTTGACCGGCCTTTGCATTTAGCAAGGCTTTGTAATAATTAGAAGATGCTTCATCAGCTAGTGCAGCTACGGCATTTTGAAGTTCTTGGTTAAAATGACGTATGTCACTTGATGGTTCAATTGGACTACCAAAACGTAATTCTGTTGTCCCAGTAACTAATCTTTTAGCCCCTTTTTTTAGAATTTTTCTAGCTCCTGATATGTGAATTGGGACAACTTTAACTTGGGCTTTATGGGCTAAATAAGCTGCTCCACCTTTAAAAGAACCCATCCAGCCGTCAGGACTGCGTCCACCCTCAGGGAAGATTAATAAATTCCATCCTTGTTTAATTAATTCAAAAGGAACTTCAGCTGATGCTCTATTGATTTTGGTTCTTTCCATTGGAATTGCATTCAGTAAAAATGCAAAACTAAAAGCCTTTACTTTGTTTGAAAAAAAGTAATCCGCAGCAGCTGCTACAACTATATTTTTCCTAATTTCAGGTGTCAGGCAGCTTAATATTAAGGGGGTGTCTAAGTGACTTGAATGATTGGAGATAAAAATAACTGGGGGAGTGATTTCTTTTAAAACTTCATCACCTTTTACAATTGGTGCTGCAACTAAGGTCAAAGTAGGTGTAATGAGAAAATCCAAGATAAAACTACGCGCTAATACAACGCTTCTTTTGCGTGCCCATGATGTTTGAAAGTTTACGCCAATTTTTTGAGGTATTTCTTTTGGTTCGATTTGGTTAGGTAACTCAGGACTGTATGTTAAGAATTTAATATCGTTAAAAACATGACTGTCTTTTACTTTATTAAAAAGTTGCTTTAAATCTTTCATTTTACGTCTGCTATTAACAGAGGAGGTACATGAAGATAAGTTAAGCTAGCATCTTTACCAACGTAATCCTCCGCTATTTCAAGAGCATCTGACAATGTTGTTGCTGATTTGAACCCCATCCTTTTAACGGCTTTTTTGTTACCTCCAATTATAATCACACTACTTAAGTGATCAAGAGCATGTGCGCACCAATACCACATATAAAAAGGATGGACACCATGATATGCATACCCGTTTTGATATAGATGACTATACCAAGGATCATAAGCAAATGACTCTTCAAAATTTTGCTGAATGTAAAGCGGATCAGTGGAGCAAGTTAGGACTTGCTCAAAGAAATCAATGTAGCTTGGGTGATGCGTTTGGTTAAATTCATAAGTTGTAGGGTGGCTAATTATAGCCACTCCTCCCTTTCTAACTAGTGGTTTGTTTAAATACATATTAAAGAAATAACCAAGTCCTAAACAAGCAACCAGTATTGGGTTCATTATAGAGTTGACATTATAAGGACAAATATAGGGCAAACCCATTAATAAGATGTCGCTTTGGCCCTCAACTTCGACTTTTTGTTGAGCAAAAACGTTTTCAAGGGTCTTGTGATGTACCTCTTCAACTTCTCCGGCCTGTATTGAGGTTACCTGATATGGAGATTTAATTTTGTGAAACACTTCTCGTGTCAAAGCTCTTGGCGAGTTATCAAGTGCTTTTTTTACACCATAATAACTTAACCGATCTTTGAAATCCCATTCCCATTCTCGTTTTTGTAAAAAGGCAAACTCATGTGGGAAGGTGGCATTATTTAATGTTGTTTCAATTTGAAAAACTTTAATTCCGCTATTTTTAATGACTTTTCCCATGCGCCAATTAGATGAATGAAGCTCAGAATGATGCATGTCCATAAAGGATCTGGAATTAAGCATTGCTTCTACATTGTGATGATGTTTTAAGGATCGGTAACTTGAAAGCCCTGTTGCTACACTTTTGTGTCCGCCGTCCATTGCCACTAGGTTGATATTTACATAAATTAACAAGTCACTTTCAGCTGCCCTTTTGTTGATTTCAACGTCTTCATTTTTTTCTGTGAAACCAATGTGAAGGAGCTCTTTTTGATCTTCAGCATTATGTTGAAGTAAAAGTCCATACGGATAAAAGGCTTCAAAGATTCTATCGCCTAAGATGTGGCGCAATTCAAGTTGGGTCATACGCCTGTGAAGGGCTAAAGCAGCAATTAAAACAACATCGTCAACTCCTTTTTCAGCGGCTAAGTTTAATATTTCTTCAATAACTAATTGACGTATATCAGGCTGACGCATTGGCGGCAGTGGCAAAGATATATCATCAAAGGCAATAGTTAGCTTCATCTCGGCAAACAAATAGTCCTTTAGCGGCTTTGAATCCCCTAAAGGGTTTTCAAGTGCATACTTAATTTGAGATCTTAAATCTTTTAATCCTTTAAGTGGCTCAGGTGGGTAAATGATTTTAGATCCTGAAGGTAACTTCTCTAAATAAAAATTTTCACCGTGCCAAATTAACACCTTCGGTGTTTTTTCATCGCTATAAAGTACTAAACCAGGGCGTTTTTTCATGATTTTTGATTTTTTTCAGTCTTTAGCTTTTTAAGGTTTGGTAAAAAGGCTATCTTAACTGCACCGGTTTTTCCAGCTTCTGCGGCATGAATTATAGCTTGTCTGTAATTTTCTAATGTGTAAGTTTTACTAACTAAGCTCTCAAGGCGTTTTTTTAAAACAACCTCAATTGCTAGTTCAAAGGTCTTTAACCTTTTTTGACCGATAGATTCTTGAGAATATCCATATGCTGGAACTAAGGTTATTTGTCTTAACCATAGTGGAGTTAAATCTAATTTTGCAACTGAAGGCATACCTAAAAGCACAATTTTTCCACCTGGTCTAGTTATTTTAAGCGCTTGATTAAAAGACTCAGGTGTTGCTATGGCATCAATTGTTAAGTCAACGCCACTAGTTAAAAATGATTTTACTTTCATTGATTTTGTTAATAGTCTAATTTGTCCTTCTAGGTTCGACGGTGTTCCTACCCAGGATGCACCTAATTGGGAAGCTAGTTTTTGTTGGTGGGGCCATTTGGCACCAACATAAATTTGGGCATCTTTAAAATAACTAGATAAACAAGCTACTGTAGAAAGCCCAATTGTGCCTGCTCCAATTACGCCAATTGTCATGTTTGGTTCTACGTTGTTTAATACGCCATGTAAAGCACAAGCTGTTGGTTCGACCATGACAGCTCCTAAATCGCTAAGCTCATCAGGTATTTCAATTAGTTGGCAATTATGAGCAATAAGTTGTTGGGCCCAACCACCTCCAGTTGATGCACAAAATCCAATTTGAAGGCCGGCCTTTATAACTCCACGGTTTAAATTTAAACATTTATCAATTTGACCGCTTTTACAGAAATTACATAAATCTAGCCCCCGTGGTTCACAAGATAAGATGCTTTGAACTACGTAACGTTTCCCAACGTCATTAACTGCTACTATTTCATGACCTAAAACAAAAGGAAAAGAAACATAGTCTTTTAAAAACAAAGAACTTTTTGAAAAAATAGTGGCTAAATCACTACCACAAATTCCTGAAACAATTGGATAAAGCCTCACCCAACTTTGTGACGGAATCTCAGGCTCTTGAATTTCTGAAAGGGTAATTGGAGAAAGATCAATTGCTATTCGTGAATAAGATGTCGCTTTGCTAGCTATGTATTTGAGCGCATTATTGTTATATATGATTGCTTTCATGTTAAATTCTGCTTTTAATTGCTTGTATAATCTTTAACGATGTTTGAGCTAGCTGAGATTGTTTTGAAGTCTTTGGACTTTTTGCTAGGGGTAATGTTTTAATTGGACCTTTTGGGGTTTGCCAGTAAAGAATTGGCCATCCTTTTTTTCTCGCAATAGAGGCTAATTTCAAGTCAGGGTTTACAACGACGGGATATCCTACCATATCAAGCAAGCTAAGATCACTTATCGAATCACCGTAAGCAACGCATTGAGAAAGCTCAATAGATCTCTGCTTGCAGTAATTTTCAAGAAGACAAGCGCGTACCTCCCCTGTTGGTGGCACTGTCAAAAGCTCCCCTGAAAGTCTTCCTGATTCTTGAGTGATTTCAGCTGAAATTACGTCATCAAAAAGTGGCCGCAATGGCTCTACAATTTGGCTAATAGCACCCGTTATTAAAATCGTTTTATGTCCTAGCTGTTTGTGCTTTCTTATAAAAGAAATTGCAGATGGATATGTCTTATTTAATAAATATGAGGCAACTAACTCTTTTGAAAGATCTGTTAGCTCATTTGGATTTGCATCTTTAAAGTTTCTATAAAAAAACCTTAAAAAGTCTCCTCTATCGCGCCGATCTAAACTTAAAAGCGTTGGAGCTTTCAAAATTAGCTTTAAAGCTAATTCAGTTTTTTGTTGCCAATCTAACTTTGAGCTAGCTAACCATGCATAAGTTATCACTACATTTGACGACATGATGGTGTTTTCCAAATCAAAAACAGCCAATTGGCGATTTGAAGAAAAAATGGCATCAAGCTGCTTATTGGTTTTATTTTGGTTTGGTTTTTTTGGCTTCGTTGATACTCTTGCATGGCGTACAACAGAGGGCAAATAAATGTCATGTAAATAGTGAGCCCAAGAAATTTGATTAGGGTCAAAATCAAAAAAGTTATTTCCATTCTCTTTTAAAGACATTGTATTGCTTAAATCAAATACTGCTTCAGTTTCGGTGTAGCTTCCATAAAGCTCTGCGTAATTTTGAGCTCTTTTAATAAGGCTTCGCTTTTCTTCTAAATCAAGAAAATATTCAGTTGATTTACCTCTTAAAGGTAAATGCAGTGAAACATCTCTTATAATATTAAGTGTTTTGAGCATTCTTTGAAGCTGACGTTGTACCTCATGTCTTCCCGGATATGACCAGTCTGGCAACGCAATTGGTTGACCTTTTGAATCATAGAGTGGATTTTGGGCAAAATAGACTTTTGTGAGATCTACTAACTCACGGTATTTAAGCGGGTTTCTGGATCCTGAGCAAATGTGGTAAATGGGCCTTTCTGGGTCATACCCATTTAAGATGACTTCTAAAATTAAATTTACTACTAAATCAACAGGAATAACGTCAATGATTCCTTCTGGAATTCCAGGAAATTCTTTTAATAAGCCTCTTGCAAAAGAAATAATTATAGGATCTGCCATTCTAAATCCCCGTATCCAACCAGGGAAAGGCGACTTTAAAGCGCACTCAATTATTGAAGGTCTTATTATAGTGACATCGAGTCCAGTTTCTTCAAGGGCAACCTCGCCAAGGGATTTTGTGTATGCATAGACATCTGGCCACCCTAGGGCCTGAGAGCGCGCACGTCCTGCTTTTATCATTTCTTGCTTGACCCAGTCAGTGCGCAGCTCTTCAGTTTTTTTTGCTAATAACTTGCGTCCTGCACCTCCGAGTTCTTTTGCTGCTTCTGTGTGGAATTTTGCAAGCATTTTAGGTAAGCGCGACGCTAACTCAATATCTTTGCGTAATGCTCTTGCTTGATTAACTTCATTTATAAAATCAATTGAAAGCTCTTTAATGTGTGATTTTAAGGATTGTTCATCTGCACGTCCTTTTTTAAAAGAGCTTACATATGCCGTTGATACTGAAATAAAATGAACGTCTTTTAGATTGTCTTTTTTAATTTCTTTTATTGTTTGGGCAAATCTATAAGGACCAAGTAGGTTAATTTCAGCTGCAACGTCAAATGGGCTATCAAATTCAACTGTGGCAGCTGAATGGATAAAAACTGAAGCTTCTTTAAGTTTTTCAAGCTCGTCAGAGCTTATATTTAATCCATCAACTGAAACATCGCCATTAATTGCAGTAACTCTTGAGGCAATTTTTTGATCAAAGGATTCTTTAAATTTTTCTTTAAGTGGATTAAAAGCATCATTGTTTAATATTTCTTTTCTTAGCCGTTCCTCAGGACTATAGCGCGAAGTTGACCTTATTAAACAAATAACTTTAGTTGAATCAGTTGCAGCTAAAATCGCCTCTAATAAAGCTGTTCCTAAAAAACCTGTTGCTCCTGTTAAAGCAATTGTTTTTTCTTCAAGCTGCTTTATCATTTGGTCTTTTTAGGTGGTGTGTAACGCTTTGAAGCAGATACCATTCGACGCTCCCTTACTTTGTCTAAAGGACTTTTTTCATGTGTGGCTGTTTTGTTTTTATTTGTAGTAGGGATTTCTTTAGTTATCTTTGTATTTTTATCTTGTGGATTCTTAGATTTGTTTGAAAACCTGTGATAGCCAAGATAACCTGCAAAAAATAACCAAGGCAAGCCTGGAACAATATTAAGTGTTAATCCAGCAAGGGCAAGAGGCACAATTAAAAGAGATCGCCTTGCATACCAGGTTGCAAATACCAGCATTAAAACAACGGCTACATAAGGTAAATAATAAGTAAAAGGCAGGGTTTTAGAAGTTTCAATAAAATGGTTCCACTGAGTAAGAGTTGTATGAGGAGACAAATTAAGGTGAGTAAGCAAATAGTTTCTCCATTTAGGTAAAGTTATCTTTGGGCTTAACTTAAGCTGCTCTAAAAAAGATTTAGAGGGTACTTTTGAGTAAAGTGGCTTTAAAGTCTTTTCTATATAATTGCGATTTTCAATATTAGAAATTATGGCAAATCCTGTTGCAAATAAAACGTATGCAATCGTTGCTATAATAGCCCATTTTCGTTCTTTATCTTTTAGCCAAAGGATTTTATCTGATTTATCAGGATAAAAAACTCTATGAAAATAGCTCTCAGTTTGGTTCGTTAAAGCCTGGTTTTGATTGGCTTTTCCGTTAGCAACCTGATATGAATTTACGGCGGTGGTTTCAGGCATTGTCCTCAGGATATAAAACTACTGTTATGTTTGTCTTATTATCTGGCTTAATTAAATAAGTATCAATATTTTTATCAAAAGTAGCTTTTGCTAATACTTGTTGTGATGAAGTTGAAAAGGCGAGGTGATGCAAACGCCCAGGGCGACCCTTAAGGAAGCCCTCAAGCTCTTGATTGTTTTTGCTAAATAACAATCTTAAGGTAGCTGGGGAATCCCAGCTTAGTTCCACAAAGTTAAGAGCTCCTGCAAACATTTGACCTTCACTTAGTTTTTTGGCACCTAATACATTTACAAAAAAGTTTTGCGCTTGCTCAATGTCGCTAACAGCATGTCCGACCCATAAAAGAGAGCTTGAGATCTTGTCAGGTGGCTTAGGCACGCCCTCTGGAGGTGGGCTGAACCAACTTCCGAGTGCTTGGGCAAGTTGAATAACTATTCCAAAGGCCTGTTTTGGATAAATAAAGGCTTCTTTCCACCAGGGATTATTTAGGTTAACTCCCGTTGGGGTAATTTGATGGTGCTCTAAGACTTCTAAAGATTTTTTTAAATCAGGGACTTTAAAGGTTAAATGGTGTGGTCCTGGACCGTGCTTTGACAAGAAACGATCTAAAAAATCATTGTACTGGGGCTCAAATGGCATCAGTAGCTCAACTTTCATTTCATTTTTAAAAGCAAATTGTGCTGGAGCAAAGCCTAGATTTTGGCCACCTGAGCGCCAACGACCCCCTAAGGTATATACGAATAAATCCCATGCATCTGACCAGTTTTTGACGGCAATGGCCACATGGTCAAACTTTGCGCCATTTATCTGAGTATCTTTTAAGTCCTGGTTTTTGCTCAATTGCTAGCCCTTACTAAGCCTAAGATATCTCAATGACTTTTAGCAACACAGCTAGTGGTATTTACCTTAGTGATTTAGTAGTTTAGACTTTATGGATTTCTTTAACTACTCGGTAGTTGAGCTTGCAGCTATGGTCAGAGAAGGTGATATTAGTGCTTCTGAGCTAACAGAATTTGCTTTAAAACAAATAAATAAACTAAACCCGTTGCTTAATTGCTTTGTGGAGATTAATGAAGAGTTAGCAGTTGCCCAAGCAAAGCAATTAGACTTACTGAGGTCAAAAGGTCTTCAGTTAGGTAAGTTGGCTGGTATTCCAATAGGGGTAAAAGATCTGGAAGATGCAAAAGGTTTCCATACAACAAAAGGGTCATTTTTGCACGCCAATGACGGCGTGAAAACAACTGATTCGGATTTGGTTAAACGCCTTAAAGCCGCAGGTTGCGTGGTAATTGGCAAGACCAACACCCCCGAGTTTGGATATATGCCTGACACTGTGAATCCTTTATTTGGGGCGACTCATAATCCTTGGAACTTAAAGAAATCTCCAGGTGGTTCATCAGGTGGGTCTGGGGCAGCGGTTGCTTCAGGAATGGTGCCATTAGCAACAGGGTCTGACGGTGGGGGATCAATAAGGATACCTTCAGCGCTTTGTGGCATTCCAGGTGTTAAGCCATCTCTAGGAAGAATACCTTCAGGACCTGCAATGCCAGAATGGTTTGATTTGTCAACAAAAGGAGTGATGGCCAGAAGACTTTCTGATATTGCTGCCGTATTAGATGTTGTTATAGGACCGGAGCAGTCTGATTTATATTCGCTTCCCATGCCAGAGCCGTCCTGGTTTGCAGCTGTTGATATGCCTAGCTTGCCTAAGGTAGTGGCATTTTCAATAGATCTTGGATATGGGAATTTAGACGATGAAATTAAAGAAATTACTTTAAAAGCAGTTGAAAAAATTGCTCAGGCTGGTTGTGAAGTTATTGAAGTAAAATTAATTGACTCAGATCCAGTTAATTATTGGCTTAACCTTGCTAACTGTTATAACTGGCGTTCAATTAAGCCATTTTATAATAGCCCCTTATGGGAAAAAGTTGATCCGTTACTAAAAGCGCTTCTTGAGCAAGCTTCAAGGTTAAGCGCGCAAGATTTGCTTGATGCTCAAGCTATAGGGTTTACCATTAACCAAAAATTAGTTGAAATTTTTCAAAAAGCTAGAGTTTTGCTTTGTCCAACTATTGCAGGAAAATGGCCCGATAGCGGTCAAGCAGGAACCATTAACTCAGTCCCTGACTTAAATTGGGTGAAATTTACTTATCCGTTTAATATGACAAGATCACCATGTGCAGTTGTGCCAATTGGATTCTGTAAAGATAAGATGCCTGTTAGTCTTCAAATAGTTGGGCCACAGCATGCTGATGCAGCAGTTATAAGGGCAGCTTGTGCAATTGAAGCAGTACTTAATTTACAAATGGAAAAAGAAATCCCATCAGCACTGACAAAGGAGATTAATTTTAATCAGTAGGGCGCTTAGCTCAGTTGGTTAGAGCGCAGCCTTCACACGGCTGAGGTCAGAGGTTCAAGTCCTCTAGCGCCCACAAAGAATTTAATTACAAAAGCAGTTAATTATTCATTTAACTTAATATTAAGAAACTAATTTCTTAAATAGTTTCTATAGTTATCCCCCAGCAACGCTTTGTTGATTATAGGTACAAGTTCCCAAAGGGTTTGAAGGACTACAAGGCTGAGGGAAGTTTCCCATTGTCGAGAAGTGTCGAGATAGCAAAGAATAAGGGGGCGCTAAATCAAGGCCATCTGGATGATTAAGATATCCTGGGGCTGTGCTTGCAACTGATGTAACGCCGTATTGCCAGACAATTTGGTTTGTTTGAGGATTAATTACAATAACTCTGTTATTTGAATCATCATTACATATTACATACCCATTAGTTGGGATTACTTCACATAATGATGGCGTGTTTAAAGCCCCTGGTCCTGATCTTGGTCCATATCGCCAAATCAGTTCACCCTGTTTGTTAAATTCAACGATTTGTCCAGGGTCTGAATAGTCAGCTGTGATATAAAGATTAGGTGCAACCTCATTGGTATCAGAAGGGTAATAAACACCGGGCGGATGAGTTGACCACAAAATTTTTCCCGAGCTTGTCATTTCATCAACCCAGTCACCGTTAATCTCGGTTACTAGATAGTTGCCATTATTTAACGGAAAAACTCCATTAGGACTCCCAAAGCGATATGGGGGATTGTGATAGCAGTTATGAGTTAAAATGCCGATACGCTCTAAAGGATATTGCTGAGTTTTACTCAGGATTACAATAGAACAATTTTTAATATCAGCAGATAATATGTTGCCATTTGGAAGTATTAGGGCATCATCAGGGTTATATAGTTGTTCAGGTCCACTACCAGGAGTATCAGGCGTGCCGTAAGTCCAGACAACCTTGTCTTGGGCAATACTGATTAGTGAAATCTTTTGGTAATCTTCTTGTGTAACTATGATATAACGACCATCTGAGCTGAAAAAAGCATCATCGGGGTACTTTAACTGAAAACTTGATCCGGCAGGTGGGAATTGCCACACTATTTGACCCTGCGGGTTTACTATTAAGAGCTGGCTGCCATAGTTTTCTGCAATTAATAAATCTGATGGAAGTGCTGAAGGATTTGATCCAGGTTGTAAATACGAAGGTGCGTTAGCTGGCGGCTGAGGTAGCAAAGGGGCCTTAGCATTAGTAGTTTGTGTAGTTGTGTTGGTCGTGGATGCAACCACGGTTGTGGTAGGTGAGGTTCCCTTTGATGAATTAGTTGATGCACTAACTGCAACAAGCGTACCAATAACAGCAAGAACAACTATAACAAGTATAAAAATTCTTATTTGAAAACCACGCACCTTTAGCATGTTAATAAATGGCTTAAAGCTAGTCCAGTCAAGCCAATTAACTTAGGTACATAGTCACTAAATTTTTTAATGGTATGGAAAAATTTGATCAAATGCAATTCAAATTAATCATTAATCTAGGAAAGAATGAACACGGCATTGTATAAAAGTTGATCAATCTCAAATTGCACACTTAAGTCAAGGCGCAAAAGGAATAAAACAATTTTGTTAGTAGATAACCATGGGAGTATAATAAAGTAGTACGGCGCGGGGTGGAGCAGCTTGGTAGCTCGTCGGGCTCATAACCCGGAGGTCGCAGGTTCAAATCCTGCCCCCGCCACTAAAAAAGCAGATCAGAATCGGGTTTAAAAGGGTGAATTTTTCTTTTGGGTGTGCTAAATTGGGAAACGTCAAAGATCTTATTTTTTTTAAGCGCTAGGATTTTTAAATTTTAAATAATTTGTAGCTGGACCGTTGTTTATTTATATATCAGTAATTTGTTATTAGAGGTTTTGCATTGGAAATTTTTTTATTTGAAGCATACCTTTTATTTACTTATTTGCCCCCCAAAGGGATCCCTTAGCTTTAGAGTCCTTGGTAAAAATGAGGTTAGTTGACGCAGTTACTTTGTTGTCATTTTTATGGCGCATAAGTAATTCCTGCTTTTAATTTGATTTAGTCTATACTTAAGTAGATTTTATTAGGTTAAAGTCTATCTTTTTCTTTGTTTATCACTTAAACGGGCTTTTATTAATAAGTTATTGATAAATAAGCTATCTGTATTTAAGTATTTCAATATCTGATTCATCATATTTCTAAGTTGGGGTAATAAAGTTAATCTAAAAGTGTAAGTTATTATCGTTACATACTTTTATAATGTTAAAAAATTGACTCAGCCAAGCCCAGTGGCTAAAGCTATGAGAATTTAAGATTATAGTTTCAAATGATTAATCGTCTTAATTTAAGGTACTATGGCAGTGTTGATTATTTTGGGCTTCAGCTAGGCTGGCTGGGGCACTGATTTTAAAAAGAAAAGTACTTAAGTAACATAGCTTCTATTGAGCTGAAAGGGATTTTTGAGCAAAAGTTAATCTAAGGTTATACTTTGAGTCAAAGGGTAACTTATTTAGGCGAGCTCTGAAATTAGCAGGTTTATAGTTTGACAAATTACAGATATGTCAAAAGCTTCAAAAGTTAGGCAAAATGATTTATGTCCTTGCAGGAGCCGTAAAAAGTATAAGTACTGTTGCGGATCTAAAGCACGTGATTCAGAGCCAGAGGAGACTAGTCATAATCGCGCGATCCGGCTTTTAAGAAGCTATCAAGAAAATGAGAATGTCGTTGCTAAAGATGAAGGGCGAGAACCCTTTTCCTTCGAGTTCCTCTGGGATTCTCTGGGTATCTCTGAGGATCAAAAAGGATGACCGTGATTTTCCTGATTGTGTCCTACCGATGCGAGGAAAATTCTGGTGTATAAAAATGCCTTTTTGGCTTTAAGTTATATTTTCTGTCTTTATGTGTAGGTAATTAGGTGTAAGTGCAGTTAAGAATTAATTTCAAAAAGCTTTTGTGTCAATAAATGCTACGCAGGTTTTAAAAACAACAAAGATTCCTTATTATAAATAAATTAATTTAATTGATTGCGTAGTAAATTATTGACGTAGCGAGGATCTTAACCTCCATTTGATTGTGGGACATAAACTCTGCAAGGCTCTCCTCTATTTGAAGGGCACGGTGGCGGAGAATCAGTAGGTGTAACATTTGGAATTACAGGTAACACCAGAGTAGATGGTGATGACCCGCCTAGTTGAACCGTGTTTGTCACTGTGCCATTGGTTTGATAAGTATCAAATGCCCATTCTGGCGTATCATCGCCAGGAGCTGATATCACGATTCTTAGTCTGGAGCCCGCTCTAAAAGCGAAACCTATTGGCAGTATTGGTATTCTTACTAAAGTAAATTTATCTTTAGGCAGTGGGGACGCTGTAGATGCATAATAAGTTGGGGAAGGATGCAGAGCTGTAGTTCTAGCAGGGTTTAATGCACGATCAGAAGCTCTTAACCAACCTGACTGCACATACATCTCTTGCCCATTAGGCATTACTTCAGTGACCTCCACTTGAATATCAGTATCAGGAGCAGTTGATTTAATCATGAGGTTTAAGCTTGCAGGACCGACCACCACTAAGTTTTGGGTAAATGGTTGAGTAATAAAGCCGATTCCTTGATTTCCTGGTACAGGGTTCCATTGATACGGTGGCAAGCTTGCCCATGGATTGCCATCTGGAAGATCTGTTCGTGGAAGCAATGGAATTGGCTTATAGGATGCATATGAAACTTGTGTTGGATCTGATGTGGTTAACGTTCCGTTAGGTCCTAAATAATAAGTTGTTATTACAGCTGATTTTGGAGGCCAATTGTTAAAAGAAGCGCTCCAAAGTGGCTCCATTGCCCCAGGATTACTAGCTGACCCTCCATTGTCAAAATATACTTCGACACGTGGTGTTAATTTTTCAAACTCTTGCTTTGCTTGGGCCGGGGTTTTTGCGTTTGTAAATTGCATTGATGGTAGTGTTACTGATGATGAAGATCCAGTTATGTTTGAATAGACGTAGTTCATGAAGTTTAGGAAGCTGGGTGCATTTGGCACTTCATTAGCTACGAATATTTGTAAAAACTCAAGCCATTTTACAAATATTTCTGGACCCAGAGAATCAACGTGAGTCCCATTGATTAAGTTTGCAAAAACATGCGGGTCATTTTTTAAATATGACAGCAAATTAATTTGCTGGCCTCCTGTTTCTTCATCTTGGAATGAACTTGCCAAAAACACAGGCACGTTAATTTTTTCTGCGTTAAGCGAAGGATTCCTTGGGTTAAAAAGTGAAGGAATGTAATGAATCGCCTGAACCATAATCTTCTTTATATTTAAGGTGTCTGGATGTAATACTTGATTATTTAAGCAGGTTTTATCACCAAGAGCTATCATTTGCTTTGCCCACTCTTGACCACCTTGTGGTGCAGCTTCAGCATCAATAATTCGTTGCTGTATCCACTGGGCTGCAAAGCCGTTGTTGTAGATTCCACCTGGAAACCCAGTGTCATAAAGATTGTTTGTTGGACTTAATGGCGTAATTGCTGCCAGACCAGGTGGTCTTGTTGCTGCAACAAAGAACTGTGAAATGCCTGAATATGAAATACCAACGAGCCCAACCTTGTGATTTTTTACCCACGGTTGAGAAGAGATAATTTCAACGGCATCATAACCGTCTGTTGAAGTAAGTGGGCCGAATAAATCAAAAGCCCCACCGGAGCAACCAGTTCCACGCATTTGGAGATCCACTGAGGCAAAGCCTAATTGCGGTGCTAAAAAAGATCCCAACACTGTAGCTGAATCAGGGGCAGGGTATTTTTGTGGAGTTCCAGTGATTCCGTCTAAGAAATTACCAGGTGCTGCAATTGCGTAACCAGAATACTCTATAACTGTGGGGAAAGGACCATCTGATAAAGTTTTACCAGGAGGAAGCCTTAAAGTTGCAGCAAGTGTTATTCCGTCGCGCATTTTAATATAATTTAATCCCACATGCATATGTTGGCTTGCATAAAAGCTCTGTGGCGGTATGTCATTAGGAGACATTACTGAAAAGCTAAGTGTCCCATACACTTTGCCATTGTATCTTGATTCCACTTTATATCCTGGTCCTGGCTTCAGATTGTAAAACACTGCGCTTCCTAGATAACTTGCACTTATGCTCTGAATAATCTGGTTATTTGAATTAACAAGAATTAGGTTTTCATAAGGGTGTGCCCCTATAACGTAGGCACTATAAACTGAGCCGTGAGCAGAAAAAAAGGCTGGATTGGTTATGGCAGGTGCTTCGTTTGGCGTTGAGGCTGATGAACAAGCGCACAGTGTTGCTGACATTACCAAAGTAGATATGATTAAACCAAGAAAAAGGCGTGCTTTTATCATAAAGTAGAGTTTGAATTTTATTACTTTACATGTCAAGTCTTTGCACTGTATTAAATGCTTGAAATATTAAGCATTTTTAAACTTATTTTACAGATTCGTTAGACTTAAGAGTTATAAACAAAAGATATAAACAATATAAGTTCTTATTTAGCTTTTTTGTTAGCTGGATAGCTAATAAATTTCTTGTCTTGTTTTGTAGTTAATCAATTAAGTTTGTGTGAGTAATTTCGATTGTTGTTATTTTTTTAATTCATCGATCAAATCAAGATCTTAAAAATTTTTATAAGCGCGCTAAATTTAATTGGATGCTAAAGGAATATGGTGCTGATTAACGGTTTTTAATAAATTATTAATAAATTAAGAGTTTGTCTAATTCTAGGCTAGGGCATGCTGGCTATCTTTAAGTTCGTGATGTAACACTAGTTAAGAACCGTTGTAAGCTTGGGCAAGGAAAAACTGTTAGTAAGCTCTATAAATTATTCACTTTAAGTGCGCAAAAATAGCTTTGTTTAGCTTAGGTTGATTATAGAAAGTTATTTAAAAAATTCTTGCGGGGTTTTCTCATTTAATGCTTTATAAGTGGCATCTATTAAGCTTCGTGATCTGGGGTCACCATTTAAGCTAGCTTGCATTTTGTTCATAACATAAGCAAATGCAAGTTTTTTCTCTGGATCACAAAAAGCGACAGAACCGCCAGCACCATCATGACCAAAAGAACCTGGATGTGCATATAAGGAAAACTGACCGGGTAGCATAAAACCTAATCCAAAGGATGTCGGAAAAATTAATATCCTATCGTTACCATGGGTCTGAGGTTCTGTCATTAATTTTATTTGATCATCATTAAAAAGTTTTACTGAATCAGTCTCGGTGACAGTAGCTGAATAAAGTTTTGCGAGTGAGCGTGCATCGCTAATTGCGTTAGCAGATGGAATTATAGATCTTCTAATTTCAAGGGAATTCCAAACATGAATGTCTTCAAGAGCGGGTACTGGGGTTGCTAATGCTTTACCCGTTAAAGTATCAGGTCCTACAAATGCATTATAAATCTTTAAGAGTTCTGGATCTTTTGGAGGCTCAATTACTTCTAATTTTGCCACACTTTTATCAAGATCCTCTGGTAACTTGATATAAGTATTTAAGTTAAGGGGTTTTTGTAATAGCTCTGTGAAAACCAAGGAAAAATCTTTGGCTTTATAGGCTCGTCTAATGATCTCACCGTTTAACCATCCAAAAGTAAGGGCATGATAACCGTGTGCAGTGCCTGGTTCCCAAAGGGGAGCTTGTTTTGCAAGACTTTCAATAATTGGATCCCATAGCATTACCTCTGGCATTTCATGACGGTTTTCAATATAAGGAAGACCTGCTTTATGTGAAAGAACCCACTTAACTTTTGTCTTGTCTTTGTTGTTTTGTGCGTACTCAGGCCAAATTTCAGAGACCTCTTGTTCTGGATCTAATTTATTTTGCTGGATTAACAGGTTAGCTAGTATCGAGGTAATACCCTTTGTCGTTGAAAAGACTAAGACCATTGTATCTTTTTTCCAGGGATCTTTAGTGTCTTTATTTGCAAGTCCTCCCCAAAGATCCACGACAGGCTTTCCATCTAAATAAACTGCAACAGCAGCTCCGATATCTTGTCTTAAGGTAAAGTTGTTTTCAAATTCTTTCGCAACCTCTTCAAATCCAGGCTCAATAAATCCATCTATATTAGTCATAAGTTCTCCATTTAACTTTATCGAAATACCTACTGAAAGAATTTTATTTATAAAATGACAAAGTTTGCAGCCATTATGCGAATTTTTTTAAAAATTCTAAATAGATGTCCTTTTAAGAACTGCATTATTCGTTGAAATTAGTAGACAATCAAAAATTTAATTGTTAAAGTTTTGCAAAGTGTTTTTAACTAAACGAACGCTGATAGCTACTTTAGCTGCGGTTACCTTTTTTGTTTTAACGCTTAATGGAGGTTATGAAACATCATCTCTTAAAGCTAGCAGTGTTTCTTTTTTAACCCAGAATTCAGGCTGGAACTTAGTAGAGACTAACCCAATATACCCATCAAGGCTAGGCGAGCTTAGTTGCTATGCCCAAAATTGTGTCTTGGTGGGATATAGCGCTAATCAGATGCCGGAATTATTTTATAGCATAAATGATGGTCAGTTATTTAAAGCATCTATTATTCCAACTGGAATAATATCAATAAGCCACGTAACGTGCATAACTGTTAATGTTTGTTATGCTGTTGCCAAACTACAAAATGGGGTTTCAGGAATCCTTTATTCTATTAACAGTTATTCTGTGTTTTCATTTATGCCAATTGCTAAGTCTTTAGATGTGGCCTCTTTAAACTGCTTTAGTCCGACTAATTGCTTGATCGCAGGAACCTTATTAGGCAATGGGGTGCTTTATTATACAAACGGTAAGTTTTTATCTCGCATGTTTTATGGAAATCAACTTAACATGATTTCATACGCGAACTGTTTTTCAAATGTATGCTTGGCATTTGGACAAAGCCAGATTTCTAATTCAGGTTTAGAAGTTTTTATATCGAAAAACGGTCCTTTAAACTTTATAAATTATCTTAATATACCTCAAGTCAATACAGTTTTATCCATTCAATGTTTGCCTACCGTTTGTTATGTGCTTACGAACTCTTATTTGGGCACTCAAGCTTTATATTATTTTGACTTATCAAGTTTTAAGCTATTTAGTGTTTTACTTGCTGGTTATTTTGAAATTCAAACAATAAAATGCTTTGCCATAAGCGGCTGTTTCATTGGTGGCCTTAACCAGTTAACTGCAGTACCGTTTATTGGGAGCTTAAATTTAACCAGTGTTAACTTAGCTCAGTTACCAGAAATTACGGGTGAAATAGTTAATTTAGCTTGTAGTAATTATGGCTTTTGTATGGCTATAGGACTTAATCCAGGAACCGGATTAGATTTTTTACTTGCATCAGAAAATAAAGCATCCTGGGTTCTAACCAATTCAGCACTAAATTATTCAGCAGTTGGTTTAGGATGTCTTAATAATAACACTTGTATAGTTAGTGGTTATTTAGATAACCAGCTTTCAGAACCCTTAATTTATAGCTACAGTATAAACGCAAACACACAGTCAGTCATTGATGTACCTAATGCATTAGGTGAGATAAACTCTATTGGTTGCCTTAACAATACTTGTTTTGTTGTTGGGCAAAGCTATGGGGGCCGACCGTTAATTCAGCAAATTTTGCTTCCAGACTTTTCAGAATCACAGCTTAACTTTAGCCAACTTGATTATGAAGGGGACGTTGCCAGTATTTCGTGCTCTAATAGCTATTGCTTAATCGGGGTTGATACTTATTATGATGGGAATCTTGTGGTTAATGTATATAAAATTCAGCAGGTAACTTCAGGTGATGTAACAATTAATGCAGTCCCAGTATTAACAGAAAGACCTGGGCAATTAGTTGGCCTTACTTGTTACTTTTTTAACTGTGTTGTTGCAATTAATTATAATGGTCACTACAGCGTATTTTATTCAGTTAATTGCGCCCAAAACTTCTTGGAATCAGAACTTCCTGCTGATTTAAATGAAATAAATTCAGTTATTTGTCAATCACAGCTTTGTGTCCTTTCTGGAAACAATGTTTTTTTTCAAGCGGCGGTGTTTGTTTCAACTAACTATGGAGCTATATTTAAAGACGCAAGTTACAGTAACACATCGCCATCTGATCTAGAGTCTATTAATTGTTTTAATGCATTTTGTATTGGGGGCGGATTTTCTCAAAATAATGTAGGCAATTCTGGAGTCTTGATGATTTCAAATGGTAATTTTACTTTTTCTCAAAACAATTCACTAAGTGCTTTATCTTTAATTAATTCGATAGATTGTGCTAATGAGAATTTGTGCTTTGCAACTGGGTTTTCCTCTAATCAAGACGGGTTTGTACTTTATCAATCAAATAATCAGGGACTTAACTGGCAGGCTGTTTCTTTGCCTTTATTTAATTACGCTTATTTAACGCAATGTTTTAATAATGGCTGCTTTTTAATCGGGCAAAATGCAAGCGGGATAAGTATTTATACCACGTTCAAAGTGTTTCCACAGGTTACTTCCCTTTATCCTAACTCAGGTTCGACTAGCGGCGGTGGAAATGTTGTCATTTATGGAAGCGGTTTTTCATCTGTAGAATCAGTTAGTTTTGGTTCAAATAGCGCTGAATTTAATGTTGTTACTCCTAATGAAATAGTTGCTAGAGTTCCTAAAGCTTCAGCAGGAATAGTACCTGTTGTAATTAGAAACTATTATGGAACATCTCAGATTAACCTTTCTTCTCAGTATTTATACGTAGCACCTGGTAAATATAATGCTTTGAGAAATCCAATTAGGGTGTGTGACACAAGGCCTGGCGCAAATGATCCAGCTACTTATGCTTCAAAGACATTAGGTTCATACCAAGTAATCAGTGTAGGATTTTCACAGTACGTGCCGGCTGGAACCTCAAGTGTTGTAATAAACGTAACAGCGGTGAATCCTTCTTCATCTGGTTATTTAAGTATATGGCCAGCGGGTTTGGCTGAACCAACTGGCTCAAGCCTAACTTATAATTCTTCAATTTTTGCTAAGTCTAGCTTAATTACTGTTCCATTAGGTCAAAACGATGAGATTAATATTTTTAATTCAAAAGGGACAACAGACGTGTTAATTGATTTAATTGGTTACTATGGGTCATTGGGACTTCGTTATAATCCACTGATACCTTTTAGAGTTGTTGACACTCGCTCTTACTCAAATAATACTTTTCAAGATAGCGGTGCTAACTTAACTAGTGATTCAACAGTTACAATAAATTTATCAGGAATTATTCCTTCGGGAGCTCTGGCTGTTGAGTTAAATGTAACCGCAATAGATCCTAGTAAATCAGGAGATTATTTAAGTCTTTATCCGTTTTTATCAACACGACCTAGCATATCTAATTTAAATCCCTCAGTTGGTTTTATTGAATCAAATCAAGTAATTGTGCCACTTAATAACAGCTATAAGATCGCAATTTATAATTTTGTGGGATCGGTTGACTTACTGGTTGATGTTCTTGGGGTGTTTACTAACTCTGGCTTATCATTTCAATCAATTAGTGTAACCCGTGTAGTTGATACAAGATCCTATGAACAAAATGAATTCTTATATGCCTTTGCAAAGCCATATGAAAATGTCGTTAATTATTTAAATTTAAATGAATTAAACTTACTACCTAATACAATCTATGGTCTTTTTGGAACAATTACAATACTAAATGTAACTGGCCCCGGTTATGCTACTGTTGGTTCATCAAACTTAGCATTACCAGATACATCTGTGATTAATTGGCAGGATGGTCAAACAAGCTCAAGTTCTTTTTCAATTGAAGTTTATAACGGCGCTATTGGTTTGAAACCAGTAGGTTCTAAAGCAGATGTTATAATTGACCTATTTGGATACTATGTCCAATAGGGTGTCTTTTCTTGGTAGCTAAGCAAGATGTGTTAATTGGTATTAAAAAAATGGTTTTTAGTTTCTTTAAAAAGTAGAAAAAGATAACACTTTACGTAGTGGTAACACATCGCAAAGTGTTTATCAACCAGCAGTTTTGCCTTTCATAGCAACTGTCACTGTAAGTGTTTAGAAAATTACCTTTGCAGCTTGTTTTTTTTTTTTTTTTTTTTTCGAATTTTTAAGAGGGGGGTTTTTTGGGGGGTTTTCCCCAAAAAGGGGGGGGGGATAGGGGGGAAAAATTTAAAAAAAGAAAGGGTGAG